>Ga0307512_10000074_pt1 | contig 116181 bp, 107 predicted proteins | sample 14_EM_MG_FD_200267 | JGI IMG/M metagenome (GOLD analysis project Ga0307512, IMG submission 200267) | Populus trichocarpa ectomycorrhiza microbial communities from riparian zone in the Pacific Northwest, United States - 14_EM | ecosystem: Host-associated > Plants > Roots > Unclassified... | reverse complement strand
CTCAGTCTCCCATTGAAACTCGACGTCCTTCCGCAAGATTCGGAACAGGGGGCCTGCAACTATTGCATATTCGGGGATCCATATTCGATAGTATGTGCAGAGTCCTGAAAATGCCCTGCACTCGGTACGGTTCTCGCTCCGGGGCCAATTCCACACCTTGTCGACCCTGGATGCTTGTGGCCACCATCCTGCTTCCCCACAGACAAACCCGACTATTTTTACCCTGTTCCAGTACCAGTCGGACGTCTCTCCGGAAATGGTGGCTCCAGCTCTCTCTACATCGGCAAGTACGTTATCGAGGTTCTGGAGGTGTTCCATAACATAACTTGGAACTCCAGGTAACCCTTCCAGCTCCTCTTCTCCGTACCGACTCTTTGGGCCATTCACTCCGACATCGTCGACAGATATTTCCGCGATTGATCCCAGGTGGGTATTTAGTATTTTCCGAGATACTCTGACAAATGCTGATACCGAATTGGTAGCTCCTTGTACTAGTCTGGTCGGCCGATACAAGGCTTGCGTAGTCTGGAAGGCCATATAGTCCCGACTATTCTCGTGCAACCTTTTTTGGTCGTACCCAGAGTGAAAATCAATCAGTGAAGAAATGGGCAGTCCGGCGAAGGCTTCAGAAAACTGTTAGAGGTTAGGCGGTATCCCAGCATCATCCAGTGTATGCCGATTCGCGCACACGGCAGAGATGATGAAGCGGTACTTCCCATTCTACTTTGGAACTAAGAAGTGAGCATTCCTGTAGGGGCCCCAAGCAGGCTCGAATAGGCCCTGCCGGACTGTCTTTTCTATCATCTCTTTTTCCACAGGAATGACTTTCTTCGGTATGCGGAATACACGATCCTTCCAGACCTTATGACCAGACTCCAATCGGATACGATGAGGTGGCTCGACCTCATCGCTGATCGTTCCCAGTTCCTCCCCTGTCCATGAGAGAGCGTATTCTCTATTAGATAGCATACCCAGGAGGGCTTCCTTTTCCTTCGGCCATAATATGCTCCCTATCCGTAGCTCTCGTAATCCCTCAGGTGTCAACTTTCCACCTCTTGCTCTGTGGGAGAATTTGGGAATAAACCACCCGTCCCAGGGGCCTGGTATTGGTACGGCCCGTCAGATAGCTCTTCCTCTCCAGTCGAGGCTGGCATCTGGTATACTTCCGTCCTACAAGGGAACACGCTTCACTTTCTGGGCAACACATTTATAGCGGGCGCGCACCCAGGCTGCTTTGGTGTTTTCGTCTAGGTTGCACTTTGCCGAATCAAGGTACGAGGAAAAGGGTTGTATTTGACTAAGTTCCGGAGCAATGCTATTTTTAGAACCCCACGCCAAAGCCGTGGATTCTCTCCCGGTTACCCTCCTTTCCTCCACCAGAGCCTCTTCTCCCATCGACCACCCTGCTGCTACCATCCTCCTACCCAACTCTCCGACTACCAGTCCTTCCTCCTATTCCCACTCATCCTCCCAATTCACGATTCTTCCCATTACCTTCCTTACCTTCTTCGATAGCCCCCTTTTTTTGACTGACTGTTTTCCTTCCTTTTTGAATGTTTCCTGCTCTTTCCCGCCGTATAATCCTTCCACTTTCCCTGCAAGCGCCCTGTTCATATCAACCAACTCGTTTTCTTTTCCTTTTCTACCCTTCGAGACCTTCTCATTCCCATCTTTCCTCCCAGAACTCTCCAACCTCTTTCCTTCGTAGTGCCGGGCCCTACCCTTCCTAGTTGCCCTTACACTTCCTAGGCGTATAAGTTCCCTGAGCCGCTGGCGAATCTGTCCTTCTTGACTCCCGGAAAGGTAGCGACAAATGTTACCTGCTCTGACTCATCGACGGCGAAGATGGTGATCTTGCAACTGCCATCGTCCAGGTTCCTCTCACACTTCCGAGCGTATATTTCCCAGGGGCGACCCAAGATAACCTGCTCAGATCCGGATCTTGCTAAAAAGATAGGCACGGGAATGACGATACCATCGACGTTGACAGGCACGGACTCTGCCACCTTCGACAAATCAGACTGATTGCCATCGGCAGTGATCATCTTCCTGTCGGCACGTTTCCACCTGAAATTCAACTCCCTGCCGACTTCTTCACTCATCACACAGATCGCAGATCCGCCATCGATAAGCATGGGAAGTTTGTGTCCGTGTATCTTTCTGAGGAGGGTTGGAGAGGCCCTGGCATATGGGAATTCGGTGTATCCTGTGAGATCTTTTAGGACGGAGAAGGCAGAAACGTGAGCGATTCAGATTTTCTTTGGTGCAGCCGGGGACCTGGCAGTGACTCGTTTGTCCTTGGGAACTGATACCGTTTTCGCCTTTGGTAGGAGTCGGAAGGTCAATTCGCCGGTCTCCCTCTCCTGACGGGCTAGGATAGTGTAATCGAGTTGGCTGCTTCCTAGGACTTCGTAGTATCCAGTGTCCAGGGCCAGTGCTTTCTTTCGCGGCACTTTCGGAGCCTTTGCGATCTTTGGAGTCGTGTTTTCGATGGGGTCCGCCTTGGCCGGTTGCTTGCTGAATGCTGCCGCTTTCCTGATAGTTCGCTTTTCCTGGTTACTAGCACTCGTCGAGACCTCCGGAACCTCTTCCTGGATACGTGCCCATATGTCATCACCCCTGGTCACCTCGTCCGTCCATGTACGTCGCTCGTCCACGAAGGCATATCCTGCCTGCGTGCGCACGACTGCCGACCATTGTTCTCTCTGTTCCTTGTCTAAACGTGCGTCTCTCGCCTCCTCCGTCTCGTTCTCCTCCTCTTCCTCCACACTGCTGTAACCTTGCCCATCTTCTTGCTCTTCATCCTCGTCGCTCAACTCCTCGATACTGTCTTCGTTACCTTCTACCTTACCTTCCTTACAGGTAGACCGACCAGAGTAGTAACCATCGATTTCGGACAGCTGTCGGGCAATCCCTGAGCGAAACGCAGTCACCTGAACACTGGCCCTCTGAAACAGCTGAGATCTTGCAACATGCTGCGTCTGAGGCGGCTGTGGTGCATCCGTAGTGGCTATTCCTCCTCCCTGCTGCCCTTGTCGAGCTACCGCCCGGGCATACTCCCGCATTGACAAAAACCTTCTCTCCGGTCGATATCCGGATATCTCACCTCAATTTCCTCCTCTTGGTCCTAAGCTTAGTCTTCCATGATCATTAAGGTGGACTATCCCTTTTTCCTGATCGGTGCGCACATCGGGACACAACGTGCGGATGTGTCCTAGTTCATCACCACAGATACACGGTCCTAATCCTTGCCGTGGATATTGCTGGTGATTGGGTCCCGGTCGGTAGTAAGCGCATCCCGTGGGTGCATTCTGAGGTGGGAAGTGCATCGGTGTGTGTTGTGGTGGATGGTCGGCTCGCATGGTGTACGCCCTGGCAGTCTGGTAGCCTCCGTATCTGGGCTCATTCGCTTTGCTCAGCTTGAAGGTCCAAGCCTCGAAAGCCTTCATCATATTGTCCATCTTCGTGTCGATCGTATTGTCAGCATTGGCGAAGGGAATTTCCTCCGTGGCTTGCGCTGGCGATGGGGTCTCTACGTTAGGGATTGCCGGAAGGTTCACCACTACTGGCATCTCCGCGAGCGGAACTCCAGCTGGCAGTGGGTAGGGAGAGACTCCCGGCGCAGTACATGCTGCTTCCGAATGCAGGAGGGCGTAGGCATCGGCGGTCGCACATTTGTCGAAGACATGCTTTCGGAGTTAGTCGTATTTGAACGTCCAGGGGTCTGTGGGATCTAGTTCGAGTTTCATTACCACTTTTGCACTCAAATCTCATGGGAGGGCTCCGAGGAACATTTCCACTTGTGAGTACTCGGCCAAGGCTCCCTTGTTGTTCATAATGCGGCTGATGTTGTCGTAGGCGAGGATAAATGCTTTCAGGCCGACGTTCCCCCCTTCGAGCTGGTTCCGGCATAGTCGCTCTAAGTACGACCTCGTGTACCTGTAGACCCGGCTGTCGGCATGCCTGAAGTTGTCCTTCAGCTCCTCTTTCAATTTCACCCAGTCCTTCGTCAGATATCCGTTAATCATCTTGATAGTTTCCCGGATCCTCTCTGAGCGGTAGTACGGGAATGTCGCAATAACATCTTCGGCCGCCGGGTCGGTCCCCGTGCGAGAGTAAAGGCTCTCGCACGCCTCGATGAATTGTGTGACGTTGGCTCCTCCGAAGACTGGGGCGCCCACAGTGCCCGGGAGTGGCAACTGCTTCTTCTCCTGCGTGGTGGCCAGGGCCAAGGACTCGATGAATCGCCTTTGATCGTGTGCATGATTTGGCGAGGCGTTGCCAGAAGGTCTAGAGCTGGTGGAGGATCCGGACTGGCTTGAGGGTCCAGCACTGGAGGAAGTGGTACGGACACTGGGACCTGCGGCAGAAGTGGAGCGGGAGTGTTCAGTTGACATCTTGCGTGTCGTTGTTTGGAGGTGGGATGGTGGATTAGGTGGTGAATTGGCAGTAATTGGTGATCTAAGGTCAATTGCTAGTTTGTGAGTTTTGGAAGGGGGGTTAGGTCAATTGACGCTCTTGTTGAGGTGAGCTCTTTGATTCGTTCCTTTCTTAGTCCGGCTTCACCACCTCTCATGGTCTTCTCCCTTAGCTTCCTACTAAGTCGTCTATCATGTTCTATTCCCGGCGACTTCCCCCCTACGACTAGTAGTATCCTCATTAGCACTTCTCATAATCTTACCAGCATCGTTGATTGCTTTTCATAGTATTCTTTCGGATCAGTGTCTTCCTTAGTGCGGGGTTGGCGTCCGTCTGTCGCTTGTGTTTTCTCGTCCTGGTATTAGGTCGGTGCCTTTCGTCCGGTGATAATTCGGCGCCATTTCATTAGTGTTCATCCCGTTATTTGGTCGGTGGCTTTCGTCCGGTGTTAGTTCGGCGCCACTTCCTCGGTGTTCATCCTGGTATTATGTCGGTGACTGTTTCTCGGTGTTCGTCCCGCAACGATGTCGGTGCCTGTCGCCGCGGTATGAGGTCGGTGCCTTTCGTCCCGCTGTTATGTCAGTGCCATTCATCCCGTCTGCGAGGTCGATGCGTGTTGTCCCGGTATGAGGTCGGTGCCTTTCGGCCCGGTGTTAGGTCGGGGCCTTTCGTCCCGTCTGCGAGGTCGGTGCCGTTCATCCCGGTATGAGGTCGGTGCCTTTCGTCCGGTGTTAGTTCGGCGCCATTTCCTTAGTGTTTGTCCCGGTATGAGGTCGGTGCCTCTTGTCCGGTGTTAGTTCGGCACCATTTCCTTAGTGTTCATCCTGCTACAGGGTCGGTGCCCTTCTCGTTAGTGACGTCGATGTACCCAGCTTACCGCATCCGGCATTCCAATCCGTCATTGTTATTATCGTCCACTAGTTGTTTCTCTCTATATTTGCCTGTATTAGCTAGTAGGGGTCTTTCCCACCATTCCGTACTCAGCTTTCCGAACCAGAGATCCGCGTTTGGGCTCCATTTGTGGTGACACGGCGAAGCGAGAGGACAGAGAGCCCAGTGTCGACACTCCGCCGCACCTCTCGCGGCATCCAAAAAGGAATTAGTGAGAGAGAGCGGTTCTGGCTCGAGGAGCGTAGGAAGAGGGTGAGAAGGTCTGATACTACCCGGCTGCGAGGATCCACGCAATTGTGAGGATCCAGATGAAGTCTCGGAAAGAGTGAGTGAGATCAAAAGCTGCGAAAGATGGAGTGTGTCAATCGTGGTATGATAAGATGGTATGAGATGAGATGATGCGAGACGAGATACAGGATGTGATGCAAGCTATCTACCCCGGGGTCTACCGAATATGTAACCCCCGTCACTCGATCCATCTCCGCCACCCCTGATCCCCGTACGCCCCCGTCGCCCAGTCCGTCTCCATTATCCCTGTATCACCGTACACCCGCCATAGCTCAGTCCTCTGTCGAGCTGAGTGGCTGTGGTGGTGAGAAACAGATTTTCCCGCCACAACGTCTCCAATTTCCGTCACCAATGTAAAGGAAGATTAAACTTCCCCCTCGTTCAGCCACTCATCTGCCCACTCCTCGAATGGTGGTCGTCCAGTGTTCAGATAACTCAACAACACGTAGTCGATACTCTCGAGTTCATAGAATCTCAAGACCAATTGGTAGGTGTGGGTTAAACCAGCTCCTTCCAGCGGAATATGAATTTCTCCAAATCACACGACACACTGTTGTAGAGCGTATTCATAATGTGACAAGGATGCTCCAGACATATGTTGCCTCATCACGGAGGTGTATAAGAGGAGCAATTGTTTATGGACAAACATGTAGAGTTCGTAACAATATTTTAAGATCGTCTTTGGTGTTTCTGATTGTTGACCGCAGATTACTGCTTGAGCTTGTTCTTGTCAATGCCGGAGCAATGGCATCTCTTCATAATCGTCTTCGAGGCCTTGCACACCCAGACCTCAACGCTATGACTATACTGATAACTGATATTTATTACGTCAATGAGGTATTAAAGCTTCATTGCTCCTGATAAGCTTCAGGCATCCATGGCACAATTTACACGTGATGGAGTATGTCAGATGAAACTTGAACTTAGGCATCTCGCAATTCTTGAGCCAGTGGTTGGAACATCTGGCGATCCTGGTCGCCAGTGCTTATTGCAAATTGATGCCTCACCTTACAGCTATTCGGCTTGGCATCATAGACTTAATAGGCTACCAACTGATACTATTCCAACATAGATTCTGACGCGTCAGCGCTTATAGCGATAAGAGTCTGACATTGCGATCCATACTAACCCAATCCGATGGGCCGGGTTGCTTCCGTCCTTATATCACCAGCCGACGTCATAAATCTCTCAGTCACGTCATGCTTAGGTCGAGAGGATTCTCTTTGACCATGGTGTGCCTAGATTCCTCTTCTGGCCTATGGCAAGGAGTGAAGGATACTACTTACTTGCATATTGACTAACGACTGCTGTGTCTGTGCGGACATGTGCCGCTAGTTTCAGAGATACTGCATGTGGTAGGAAGATATGCGCACGGCTGATGAAGATTATCCCCCAATGGCGACATAGTGGCATCGTCTTAAGTGACTTTGCTAAGTCATGGCTTATCATATTGACAGGCAACTCATGTGTATCCCTGCTAAAGGACATATGACTGGCCAACATTGACGACGTCATGACTAGGTGTTAGGCACATCACGTGACTTGACCGAGAGTAACTCAGTGACATGTATTCATTTGACCATCGTAAGTACTATTATCACTGTTAAAGGAGAACCCCTAACAGTGTAATCAGTTTCGCAGCAGTTATTATCACACTGATTTCAGTTCACTTTGTATCCTATCAAATCATCTTAACCAGGAAACAATTTCCAGGCTATGGAGCATGTTTTCAACATTCTATGGGGATGGTCCAAAATGAAGGAGATGTGTCGGTGATCAAGTATGCAATGAATGTATCAGTGATAGCCGGTGGAGGTAGGCATGGTGGATAGTCCACATACGTTCGGCAGTGGGAGCACAAATGGCTTTGTTGTGCAATGTTTCTTGACATTGATGATCTTCTGATTTTGTTTGGGCTGTTCTCAAGTTGTGCACGTTCAGTTATCAGTTGTGGTCCTGTCAATGAGAGATCATCACACTGTGGATTGAATGTGGGCCAGACTGTGATGCCACAGTCATGACTCTGGGAGTATTTGAGGACGCCAGGTGGGTTGTTGATATTTGGTGGCAGGGAGACATTCAGGAATGGTGCTGGTTGCATTTGAAGTGCCATTGTAGAGTGAGCTTGAGGTAGACACAGGGAAGTGTGCAATTGATGGTACAGTGGTATGTGCTTTGGTTGCGGCTGTTTGGCTCTTCTTGTTTCTCATTGCTGAAGTGGACTTCGCAGTTAAACATCGCACAGTGGAAGGGAGTGCTATCATGATTTGGAGACCATCGACCTGATTGCCGGTGATGGGATCTGATTGAGCTAATACATAGCACTTGCTGTGGCGAAATGTAGATGTGAATCTGCATGTGTCCAGATGATTGAAGGAGACAATCGAGAGACAGGAATTAGGTGTGTAGTGAGTACTGAAATTTTACACCTGTGAGACTTTGTTGAGTAAACAGTAGCTTCCTGTCACTCACCTATCTTCCGTAGAATTACGATTAGGAATAGTTCCCAATTTCTGGTTTGTTCACAAGTCCAGTTCCAACCTGCAACCAGACCCTTGGAATGAGTTTCACTACGGGAAAACCCAGACTGCTGCAATTGGGCTTGTTTTAGCTCCAATCACCCAGCATATCAACCGCCCAAATTTGCCCCAAATTAAATATCTGAGTACTGATTGTATTTTGGTATGATCAATAAGTAGATTGTGCAGGATTAGCCGCCCTTTCTCCTCCCGGTTCCAGATTTGTGATCAAACCAATCTGAATTGGGTCACTGTTGAAGACCTGGGAATATCGCATACAATGTCATGCCATTCGACAGCGATGCAACCAATAATGAATCTATTGCCAACTGGTAACAAGGAGGTGACAGAGCAGAATAAACTGCCCAATCTACGTATCGATTAGGTAACACTATAATCAGAACTCATATAAGAAGTTAGATCGACAGATCTGCCAAAGTTGTAGGAACTGTACAATGCAACTGCGGTGTGCTTAGAACTTGACCAAAAGCCTGGAATGGGAGGTCCCGTCCTGGTATGAACGCTTCCAAGGAACAGCGGGCAAGGTGGTCGGACTGGTATGGAACCATATTGAATGGTTTTTCCAGTCAAAACCGAAGCAGCTGGCAAGTTGCCCGGAGCTGTTGACACCTCAGCAGGATCAATTTTCGTCAGTGGACGCCTCCAGGAGTGTCTGAGACGATTGGGAGTGCAAACTGGGATGTGTCAACTGCGGGAGAGTATCTGACCCGAGCTGTGCATTCCTGCCAGCGTTCAGAATCATGAGCAGCACTGGGAAGGAGCTTCGGTACACCAACGACAAGCTTGGAAGAACCTCGGAGCGCCGGTGCCATGTCTGGGCGCAGGTCCATCAGCAACGACCCGAATTTCCGTCTGAAACACCCGGGTGTTCTGGAAGGCTCTGATGGCCCTGATGGAACCTCATACGCATGGATGGAGAATTGCACGCTGCCCGTCGCCTAGGTGACGGGTAGCGGTGCAGACGTACCTCCTGTACTTCGTGGTGACGTATACGGATCATCAGAACGACACGTGTGTTACACTCTTCGCAGGGGCTGCAGATATGCTGAAGCCGTTTACAAAACGCCTGGCGATCGACGAGAAGCCTGGGAGCACCTCGAATCACAGTCATGTATACAGTTTGTATTCTCATCCATGTATCTATGTAGCTATGTATCTATATAGCTACTCATCTACACACGGTATATCTGGACTGGCTGCGGTCTGCCGAATATATACTCCCCGTCACCCTGTCCACCTCCGTTACCCTTGTATCTCCGTACAACCGCAGTCGCTCCTTGAAGATATACTTGATCGAGTGCGTTTGAGATGCACTTGGAGACGCAGATTGAGTGAACTCAGAGATTCACTTGGAGACTGAGATTGAGTGAACTCAGAGATGCACTTGGAGGAAGGGATCAAGCGAGTTTGGAGATGCGCTTGGAGGCCATGATCGTGCGAACTTGCAGGCCGTAATCGAGCGAGTCTGAAGATATACTTGGAGGCCGTGATGGAGCCAGTTTGGAGATACACTTGGAGGCTCTGATCGAGCGAGATTGGACGACTACTTGGAGGCGGCCGATGGACAGTGCGCCGGGTCTCAATTCAGCAGTTAGTTAACTCGCAACCATGGGAATGTGACAAGGTGACTTTACCTTTGAAGCTCTTATGGAGAACTGGCTGGTGGCGGTCGATCAGTAGGAAGGTACGTTGGAAGCTGAACCGACATTCAGGGGTCAACTTGAAATCGTGAGAATTCAGGGATGTCAGACAATCTTAGGTGTATGCTGTAATCAGTGTTAACTGATGATCATGGCATGGAGAGATAGAGAGGGATGAATTCACTTTGTGTTCTGTGATGATGGTAGGGTTGTGGACGAGAAAGAGAGAGATGGGGGATGAAGATGAGAACGATATGGAGGATACGAGCGGCTATGAGAAATAAGGAGTCCGACTTGCCTGATTGGGTTTAGAAGACCTCGTGTCGGTGTAATTACACGCCGGATCGGGACTCGTACCTGTCGTATCGGGGATGGTCAATTGACTCGCACACGAAATTCTCTTAAGTGCCAGTTTCTCATGATGATTTCCCCCATCCCCTCTGATCTCTCTCTTTCTTGTGCTCAACTGTACCATCACCTAAGAACACGAAGTTAAGTCATCCCTCTCTATCTCTCCATGCCATGATCATGACTTAACACCGAGTACTGTATACATCAAGTACAGCATCACTCCAGGATCGACAGTCTCCCACTCCCAGCCAGTTTCTCACCTCTCGGCAGATGTTGTTGTACTCAACTCTCTACCTTCCCACTATTACAAGTTCACCAATGAATAGAGACTCAGCTGCCGTCGCGCCTCCCTTCAAATAGACCGCTTCCAAGTACTCTTCCAATCTCGCTCGATCATAGCCTGCAAGTGCATCTCCAAACTCGCTCAATCACGGCCTCCCAGTGCATCTCTGAGTTGAAGATCAAGGCCTCAAAGGGCATCTCCAAAATCGCTCGATTACAGCCTCCAGGTGCATCTCTCAACTCGCTCGATCACGGCTGCCAAGTACATCATCAACGAGCGGCGCCAGGTGTACAGAGATACAGGGGTAACGGAGGTGGACTGAGCGAGGGGAGTACATATTCAGAAGACCCCGGGGTAGATAGACATCATCTCATTTTCATCTCAGTTTCATCTCATCTGGATCCACGCAATTGCGTGGATTCTAATGGCCGGGTAGTATCATATCTTCTCACTTTCTTCCTAGGCTCCTCGAGCCAAAACGGTTCTTTCTCACAAATTCTGTCCTGCCCAGATTGACCGTCTGTATATATATAGAGATAATTAAATATTGCATGCCATACTATATGGTAGCGAATCTTGTGACTGTAACAAAGACGAATATGATATAAGAAATGCCTTGTGCTTATGGAACCCTAAGAACCACTGCATTGAGAATACGGCACCAAGTCTCCCGCAGAGCTGCGCAGCGGTCACAGGTGCTCCAAAATTTGACTATCCTAATAGTCAAATCTCGTAGCGTCCTGAATGCACCTCCATGACTGCAGGTGCTTTCAGGAGGATCTGAGAATGCTCTTGCAGAGTCTGAGGAAGAAACGGCGAAACTGCAATCGCAGGGAGATGTGCAACGCGACGCGTCATATTGAAGCCGGGCGCGGAGTAATCCGCCACCGTGGTGTCTCTGACGGCCCTGACGGAGAACGTCCAGTCTGACGGAGCCATTCCGCCCGGACGGAATTGTTTCCTGCTGATGTCACGTGACACCAGAGTGGTCTGGGAGAAATATTTTGCTTGCGAATGCTGCTGGTGCGCCTGGAGATCTTAGCTAGTACTGTAATAGATTTGTCATTTATGCGCAGTTAGGGTGGCCGGGCGGTCACGTGAAAGTGTCCAGCTCTGCGTAACCTGCAACCAACTATTGACATATCGCTGGAGACTTAGCTCCATACTGAACATCTTACCACTCACTTCTACACTTGACCACACTCGCGCTGGTGTGCAACCGTATACCATACCCTATCCCCATACTGTGGAGCGGTGGCGGATGAGGCCTGAGACTATATTCCGTTTTTCAATGCTTAGTTACATTTTACTCCCAACATCATGCGAATTTACCTCTTGAATTAACGCGTCGCGACAGACACCAAATGAACAATTTCAGACAAATACCCTCCATGCCGGCAGATTGAACTCAGAGATGCCAATTGAGTATGCCTACCACACGTGTGGGCATTGAATCCCTTTGAGCATCGCTCAGTGGAATCACCCCTATTATAAAGAGCCGCATCTTGGTACTACCAGACACCAATATTAATGATGACGATCCGGCAGAGACTGAAGGTCACGAGCAAGCCTCCAATCCTGACGATGCAGATGATGATGAAGACAACGATGATTCAACCTTACCGGATGGCGAGGATATTTGAGGCAGAGACAATACCCTGTCAAAGATCACCAAAGACAAACAAATGGAGATACTTGAACTGAACTGGTTGCGACTTAAACTCCAAATGTAAAAACAGGCTGATTCAAAACAGAAGAGAACCTGAATCCTTGCAGAACTCGACTGCAGCCGAGCCATCGACAGACAGGAGAATTATTGAAATCAATCAATGAATTTTGAGATGATGGACACCTTACAGCAATACGGTGTGGCGAAATAGCTGGGTAAGTGTCTTGAAACATCACGATTACACTTTGCATCCCATAAGAACCTATTCCCAAACAGCGATCGCTATGATGTCAAGTATGCAGCCTATTTTGTTGGCGCCAGGAATAACCACCCATATACGACTGCATGAGAGACTCAATATACGGATACATCTGAGTCGGCTAATGACCTAGGAGAGGCCAAGAACTGATGTAGAGAGAATTTCAAACTGTTCTCGGACCAGCTTCAAAAGACGAATGGAAATCCAGACACAGGTCTCAATTCAGCCACAAAAGCCATGCAGGAGTACCAGCAAATGGAAATCTAATCAGTCCGAATTTACGCCAACTGCTGGAACGCAAACGGGCGATGAGCCGGCTGGAGCCTTATAACCGCCGAAGCGGTTCTAGCCGACATTGCCTGACCGGGCCTGTGGCATGCACTCAAGACGAAAGGAAGACCTTGGATCTCTCGCGGCCAAGTCAGATTCAACGCATTCGACCCACTCTTTGGCGATGTGGCAGCCTCGGTGTTCAAACCAGATGACAAACAGCACTGCGGACATCAGCAGCAACAAAGACAAGCAGGGGAGTCTCCGAAAGGCAGCGACAAGAAACATAATTTCCTACCCTCCATCTCTCAATCTGCGGAAAACACTACCAGTTATTGCAATAACTCCGGCACCGGTAATGCATTATTGCGCAAGTCCAACAAGTCCAGCTCAGCAGTCATGCCAATCTATCACCAGCGCGATAGCTTTCAATGGAAACCTTCGAAAGCTGAGGGGGAAACTTGCAATGCACCCTCAGCGGCAGTGGAGACCACAAAACATACATTTGAACCAAATACGGCATGTCAAACTCACCTGATCATATTTCCTGAAATAGCTGTTGCTATGACCGCAAACAAGTTAAACGCCAAAAGTTATTTGACAAGGAGTAGTAAAAAATATAGTCTACCTCTCTCGATTCCTACCTGCATGGGAGAGGTTTGATGATACTGAGTTAAGATTAGCGAACTTGGGAAACCGAGCCATATTTGCGAACTTGGATGAGACACAACCGCGCCGGATTGTCTTGAAATCCAGAGCCATTCTCGGAGGTCGGGCTGTGATGTCAAGCTAATACCTATGGGGCACAGGGTGACCGGATTCCACAGATAAAATGCATAGTCCTTGGACGAAATAATTATGGCACCCTACGGCGAGTCAAAGCATGAATTGACTGCTGCACAACAACCATCTTTATCTCACCGAGCATACTGAGCAATCTTGAATTGCCCCACAAATCAGCATTCACCTCCACTCAGGATCACAATGGCCAGGTGATGATGTCTAGAAGGGAGAGCCGAAAGGCAACTCTCTAGGTTCAGTATTTTGAACACATTCAACCAGTTGAGGAATCAGAGGTTAAGTCATTCCAATGAAGGCATATGACCTAGTTCTGGGCTTGAAATGGTTTAAGGTGAGGAACACAGAAATCGACTGGACCAATGGTCGATTGACATCCCTGTGAACACCAAATGGACCGCAACTGGCGACTATTCCAGAACCGCATCACCAAGCCAACTGCCAGAACGCAGTAAGGAAACCACAATCACTTAGCCTTGTCCGGATAAACAACCACTTGGGGCTACTGCATTCAGTCACTGCTTTGCTCGTGAGGACGTGGTTAGGCATTCGCCATATGACTTGGAGAATGTCAAGGGTTGCTGGGAGATTCTCTAGAAGGCGTCAGCCAAGGTGACAGAAACCCCATGATGTGGAATGCGCGACCACAAGCAGTGGCAGTAACTGAGGCCGAAGAGTGAGACTGTGACGGTGCTTGAATCACGGCTACCCGTTCGCCATGACAAGAAGGGAGAAATTTTACAATGGGGGTGATCCATTGTGATGAACCGTCTTATCCAGCTATCCTAGGTTGCCAACCAATCTCCCCTCTTACAAAGAACGCTACAAGGCAAACAAGGCTATTGAAAATAGGAATAGTCACACATAATGTGGAGATGGTAACAACAGATGATGGGGGTCACATTCCAGCACAATATCAAGAATTCTTGGAGGTCTTCAGCAAGGAAAAGGCGGAGACACTCCATCCGCACAGGACAATTGACCACACGATCAAGCTGGAAACCAAGGACACACTACATTACACGCGGATCTACAATGTCTCAGAGTTCGAATTGACGTTGCTGAAGGCTTTCATTGAAATGAACTCGACGAACAGCTTAATTCAATGGCCACCATCCTTGGCCGAAGCGCCGATCCTGTTTGTGCAGAACAAATTCAAAGGAGTACGGTTGTGCGTCGACTATCATGGTCGCAACCTAGGCACAGTGAACAATACATATCCCTCTCCTCTGATCTCAGAACTACTCGATCGAGTACGCAAATCATGGAGATTCATTTAACTTAACCTCCCAAACGCCGACTACCTCATCTGAATGCATGAGGGCAATGAGTTCGAGACTCCATTTTTAGACCCCTATTGTCTCTTCGAATACTGAGTTATGCCCTTCGAGTCGGACAATGCACCAGGGACATTTTTGGCTTGCAATGACAATTGACAATTGCCTTATGTTGACGATTTCACCATGTGTTACCTTGACGATATACAGATGTACCCGACAAAGGGGACGGAGTAGTGTTAGCAATGGTTCCGGGTTACCTGGCTGCGGTCCAGGTTTGGAACCGGACTGGATGGTCCAGTCCGGGTTGTTACCCGGAGAACAGGGGTACCCACGAAGTTTGGGGACGGGTTAGAACCGGACCGCGGTTCCATTTTCAGTTCCTACAACTTTGGTTCCAATTAAGTGTTTGAGTTCTGATCATATCATGACATGTTCAAAACGTAAATTGTGCAGCATTAGTCGCTCTTTAACCTCCCGGTTTCAGATTTGCAATCCGACTGATATTCGTTGGGTGGGTGTAGAATGAAGACTGAATTTGAGCGAAATTGGCGAGTTTTCGAGCGCGACTCAACGAATACTTGTTGCATCGCAAATCTGAAACCGGGAGGTGAAAGCGCGACTAACACTGCACAATCTACGTTTAATCATGTTGTGATACGATCAGAACTCAAATACTTAATTGCAGCAAGAAATGTTGACTTTTGAGGAGCGGTTGTTGTGTGGAAACCCGTTGCAAGAGATCGGTTCCGGGTTCGAACAGGACTCGGAACCGACCCGGGTATTTGGACCCGTTGCTAACACTAAGAACGAGCAACAAGGCCATGTCCTATAAGTGGTGCAATGCCTATGGGAATTCAGGCTCTCTTGGAAAGCCGGAAATTGCCAATTTGGAGTTCGGAAAGTCATCTTCCTCGGATTTTTCATCAAGTCGGATGCAATCACCATGGAGTCGGAAAGCATAACCAGAATCGAAGATTGGCAGACCACGGAACCAGCTCACGATGTACCAGTGGTGCATAGTTTCACAACCTGCTACCGCAGATTCAGTCGGAAAAGTGCAAAGGGGACTTCTCCCATATCAAACTAGGTAAAAACACATTGCTCACGGAAGTGGGAATGTGCTTGGAAGTCCAAACTGAAATTTCGAAATCTCAAACCAGCCTTTACTGAAGCACAGTTCCTGCAGCATTTTCAAACGCCAAACCGGATCATTCCGAAGGTCGATGCAAGTCACTTCTCCATTGCTGCCATCCTTAACCAGTCGGACGGATTCGGGATTCTAAGCGCAGTAAATATCTACTCTTGAACATTCCCCTGTGCCGAAAGGAACTATGACACATACTACGGGGCACTTTTTGTGATTGTCGAGATAATGAAACTATGGAGACACTATCTCAACGGCGCCGATGCCATGGTCCTGATCCAGTGCGATCACAAGAATCTCGAGTACTCCCAAACCTCCAATGTGCACTCCCTAAGGTTGGCCAGGTGGGCGGAAACTCCATCCTCTCACGACTTTGTCATCGAGCACTTGGAAGGAAAGAAGATCCTGGCAGATGGACGAAAAAACAGTCACGACTACGAGATATGCTACGAGAGACGGACAGCGCGACTTCTGGCAACTTTTGCAACTATCCCTGTTGAACCATACAATGATCCAATTCAAGACATCAAAAGGGCCCAGGCTATCAATATGTTTGCTGCGAATGGGTAACACCATTATGTTGGCACTCAAACCGTCGATATTCCTGACCTGCAATGAATAGTCCAAATAGAGGAAGAACTGAGTAACTAATGGAAAGTCACTGCCGGAGTGTTCTCCTACGAAGGAACCATGTACGTACCAAAGGAGGCCATGCTTCGCAACAAAGCCATAAGTCTTGTCCACGACAACCAAGAATCCAGCCACTTCAGTGCTCTCAAAACCACCCTGTTAGTATTCCGAGATTTCCACTGGCCCGCTATGAACACCACCGTACCAAAATACATTGCCAGATGCAGAGTCAGCCACCAACTGAATGCGCCACTGCAGGCCCATTGCATCCCAAACAAGACGCTAGCACCACCGTCACGACATTGGGAAGGACAGACAATGACCTACATCTCGGACCTCCGTGAGTAAACCTTCTCAAGATATACAGGAATCTTGGTATACATTGATCAATTGACGAAAATGGCAATCTACCTCCCCTGCTGGTAAGATTTCAACTCACCAGAGCTGCCAGAAATGTTTCACAAACACCTGATCTCCAAACGCGGCATACCAGACAATATCGTTACCAATCGAGGGCAGGAATTTACCAGCGATTCTGGAACCGGGTTTGGTCTCAACTTGGTATTAAGCACAGCCTGTCGACCGCCTTCCATTCACAAACTGATGGCCAGATGCAACTGCAGAACCAGACAATGGAATTGTACTTGTGGGCCTTCTCCAACTACGAGCAGGTTAACTGGGTTGAACTGATACCTTTGGCAGAGTTTGGTAACAGCACTTCAGTCCATCACTGAACGTGGATGATGCCATTCCAGACCAACTACCACTACCACCCGCCAATGCAGTTTAAGCCTCCAAAAGGCCCTAAAATATGAAGTCAGAAATACTAGTCGACACAACGGTATTGGGACTGGAAGTGAATCACTGACTTCTCCAGGATAACTTATTCCAAGCCGATGTACAGCAATCAAAATACGTGGGCGGAAACGACATGACCTTCGAAATCTGGAATCAAGTGCGCCTCTCAACTCAACACTTCTGAACCACAAGACTATCTATCATACTTGAGTACAAGCGAACTGGACCATATGCAGTAAGTATGATTATCAATAAGAATGCATTCAAACTAGACTTGCCAAAAACAATGCAGAATCACAATGTCTGTCATGTGTCGCAGCTCGATAACTACACCCTGCTGGTGGTTGGACAACCATCGTTGGAACCACATCCAGTAATACTTGATTATTCGAAGGAATGGGAGGTTGAATAGATTCTTGACTCTAAGCAGTGTTAACGGAACCTACACCACCTTATTCAGTTAGCTGAGACAAACGACATACGCACAAGCTGGGAGCCGGTTGAAAACCTCGAGAATACTTGTGAACTACTCGACGGGTTCCACCGAGACCACCTGAACCAGCCTTGGGGATCAGGGCAGTCGGAACTTGGGAGTTGAGGACTTGACAGAATGACGTTTTGGAGGCTTCGGTTATTTGGGCATTTCCTTTTCTATTTCTTTTGCTGGGGCCAGGTCCAGTACAAATGGTGTCAGCACGTGTTTTACCACATCCGGAAATCCAGTCAATTGGAGGTGGAGTTTCCCCATGCACCCGATGGTCACCCAGGACAATTCTACTCAGGAGTGGGACTTCCAAGGCTATACAAGTGTGTATACGTGTTGTTGGTTGTGTTCTAATTTTACGTAGCAGTGTGGGAGATCTGCCCTGAAGAGGGAGAGGATGCAACGTCGTTATCAAGTATGCGTGGTTAGGGTTGCTGGGTGGTAACATGAGGTGACCAGCTCAAGATATCTTACAACCTGTTATGGACATTGTGAATGAGACTTAGCTCCGTATCGAATATCCTACCACCGGCTTCTACACATCATTCCACTCACACTCATGTGGAACTGTATACCATTTCATTTCCCTATACTCCCGAGCGGCGGCGTATGCGCCCTTACAACTACTTATCATTGAATGATTTTTAAAACTCATCAATTTAGTTGGTATTCTCATCTATGTATCTCTGTATCTATATTGCTACACATCTATACATCACATATCTCAACTGCCTGCAGGCAGTGCTTAAGATTAATTTGAGATGCATCTGAAAATGATTCTTTAGTAAACTCAGAGATACACTCTGTAGCCTACGTCTTATGAGTGTGGGGATCGACTTGGAGGTGGTAATCATGCAAACTTGGGGGTCTGCAATCGGGTGGGTTAAGAAATAGAATTGAATGCAGTGATGGAGCAAGTTTCGAAATCCACTCAGAGGTCGTGCTTGAGCGAATTTGGAGATGCAATTGGAGGCCAGAATGATGTGAGGGTGTAGACGCACCTGGAGGTAATGATCGTGCAAACTTGGAGGCTGTAATTGGGTGGGTTTGGAGATGCACCTGGAGGCCATAATTGATGGAGTTTGGTGATATACTTGGAGGAGGTGATGGACGAGATTCAATGCTGTACTTGTGCGAGTTGGGGATGGACTGGGAGGCAGTAACCATGCGAGTTAGGACGAGTACTGGGAATCAGTCGATGGATGGCGTGCTGGCTGCTCAGAATGTTTTTCTCACATCTTAAACTTGCAAGCGGGGGAATGAAACGAGGTGACTTTACCATTCAGCTCTCATGGAGAGCGGCCCATGGTGGTCAATTGTTTCGGAAGGTACACTGGACACTGAAGGGACATTCACAGATGGACTTGTGATTATGAGAATGAAGGTAACAAAAATAATCTTGTGTGTATGCTGTATTTGGTGTCAACTCATGATCATGACATGGAGAGATTGAGAGGGATGACATAACATTGTGTTCAGCAATGATAGTAGAGTTGTGGATGAGAAACAGAGAGATGTGGGATGAAGATGTTAACAATGTGGAGGATTACAAGGGGATATGAGAAATCCGGGGTTGAACTTGCCTGAGTGGGTTGGGATGAGCACATTTTGGTGTTAATGGACTCCGCATTGGGTCTCGTACCTGCAGTTTCGGGGATCATAAATTGATTTACACATGGAATTGTCTTATATCACAGTTTCTCATGATGTTATCCCCTATACCCTCTTGTCTCTCTCTTTCTTGTTCTATATTGTACCATCACCTAAGAACAAGAAGTTGAGTGATACCTGTCTATTTTGGCATGCCATGATCGAGAGATATCACTGAGTACAGCATCCACAGAGTCCTCATACACCAAGTACAGCATACACTAAGTACTACATCCTCCCCATCCTGCATCATAAACAGAGCACTCCATACAACACCTACTACAACATCCCATGATCAACTGGCTCGCACATCCAGCCAGTCTCTCATCTCTCAGCACACCACGTTGTACTCAATTCTCTATGTTGACACAATCCATGTAAACGAATGAATAGCGTCCCAGCACCTGTGGTGCCTCCCTCCCGAACAACCTCCTCCAGTTTGGCAGCCTCACAGTAATCATTCTATCTTGCTTGATCATGGCCTCCCAGTACATCTCCATTATTGCTCGATCACAGCCTCCAAATAGATCTCTACCCTGGCACAAGTCAGGTCTCGAAATTTGCAACATTACCGCCAACCACTCCATTTCCAATCTTGCTTGACCATAGCCTCCAACTGCATCTCCAAACTCGCTCTATTAGAGCCTTCAAGTATATCTCTGAACTGGCACAATTTCGGCATCCAAGTCAATTTCCTAACTTGCTCAAAAAGGGCCTTGGAGCGCACCTCAAAGTTCACCCAATCACAGTGTGGTGAAATGGTGGATCTAGAAGTCAGACAGCTCTATTCAATACTCCGCCGCACCTCGCATGATCTCACAAGGGAATGTATCAGAAAGTTGATTTCAAGGTCAAGCAGCGTAAGACAAGGGTGGGCGGAAATGCATCTATACCCGGCCAACATGAATCACATACATTCTGTGGATCTTTGTACACTTGGCAAGAGTGTGTGATCATCAACAAGTTTTATGGGTGTACAGGAGCTCGGCAAAACTTCATGGGACAAGCGGCTGGGAAACCTAGACTATATATTACATGTAATGCAAGGATGTCTATCTATCCCGGGGTCTCCCAAATATATATTACTTGTCGCTGAGTTTATCTCTGTTATCCCTGTATCTCCATATGGATATATGTAGACAGACATAAACAATATATGCCTTATTACGATGTTGTGAAGTTTGTAAGTGTTACCATGACCAATATGATAAATGGATTGGCTAGTTGTTATGGAACCCTAAGAACTACTGGTGCGAGAATATGGCACCAAGTCTCCTCCAGAGCTTGTGCAGCAGCTTTCGAACTCTCCCACAGCCCTGCACTGGGGTCTCAGAAGCTCAAACTTTGACTACCCTGATAGTCGAATCTTGTAGCATTCTTAGTACACCTCCATCTCTGAAGGTACATTCAACAGCACATGAGAATGCTCTTGCAGAGTCTACGAGCACTTTGCAAAGCTTCAAGTGGGGCTGAGAGATTTTGGAAGTACTATAAAGCAGTGGCAAGGGTTGTTGGAGTCTCTGGGAGGTTGGACTTTACCTTGGGGACCGAATTACATTTTTCTGATGTGCCAGAGCCTCAATTGTACCTGTTAATGGAGGATATGACAAAACGCACTGGGCCATATTTCCGGGAGACAACGATGGCTAGCAGCAGTATTTTACAATTGACAATATAAACAAAGAAACCCGCAGCAAGCCCAAAAGGTTTGCATACATCCATCATGGTCTGATCCCTAATGTGTCAAATGAAGCTATATATAGTGATCAGTAATTGCACTGTGCAGATGGAACAGTGCTGTCTGCACTTGGGAATATTTATCTAGGTGGCCCTAGCTTGAAATGGAATTGTGCCCATAGCTTCTAGAGACAATGTTACCGTCTTTAGCTGCCTCTGTCAGGTATTATCCAGATCAAGCCATGGTTGCACAAGCCTTCTATGGCTCTTGCCCGATTTGTGAAATTGTTGAAGTTGGTTAAGTGTCGAGTTGAGTATTTCGACACCTCAATTTCCCAAGAAATCTGCATGTTCACTTGCAGCATTTGGATGAAACTAACACAGATGTTCTGTGTACACTTCTTCTTTATCCAATCCACAACCAGTTCTGGCAATACCCTCATAGGAATGTCCATCACCTCTGGTAGCCTGATGAATTGGATCAGCTCCTCTAGGGTTCAATTAAAGACTTATTGCACTGGGTACTAGAATTCTGGAAAGCTAGAAAAGTCATGGATCAATTTGATATTTGATTCACATTAGTACCATGATATCCAGTTCTCCAGTTCTCCAGCTCTTCCCTAAATCTTGCCATTTGTTGAAATCTGGCGCTGGCAGGGAAATTATAACCAGGGGACGATCAGAACACTGGAAGTGAAGTGCTTCCGAAGCAGTTAGTGATCCCGGAATATTGGGCAAACAGCAGCGGAAAAAACCTTTTATGGCATGGCGATGGATGCCATGGGGGCATTATGTGAATAATCTCCATCTGTCAGCCAACAACATCACTCTGATCTATTCCTCACACCACCAAATGGTGGATAAAAGCAATTTTCCAAAATAAAGGATTGTGTTGCAGCAGTGAAAATATTGAAGACTGTGCAGAGCAAAGTGGATGACCTGTTGGCAACAGATTCCCATCAGTTACGAGAACAAAATATTCATATGATCCTGCTTGTATTGGAGATGCAGCTGCGTGGGCCTGAAGCGGTTGATATATCACAATGCAGCCAGATGCCATGTGCGCATGAATAGAGGCCACAAACTAGCACCAGGATGATTGGAAGCTGATCATCAGAGGCCAGTTGCACAATTGGATCACGATATCAAGCACGTTACACCTGCTAAGTGCAAACAGGTTGGTACATTATCGCAATATCATGAACAACAACTTGTGCAGGAAATCAGGACTACAATAACTGGTCCATGATGTACAATGGCCACAAAACTTGCTAAATTGAAACCTGCTGTTGAACAAGAGGCTTGCAAGGTGGAAAATATGACCACTGACAACATTGTTCAATTTCAGGTCAATCTATCAGATGATCAGTCTGGAGCCACCGTCTGCACTATCGCTGAAATTCATCGTTTTTGAATCAGCATGTGGGAGATTCTCATTGTATTACTTTGATTGACAAGATGCAGTTCATACACAAAATCTGGATGTGTTTGGACAGCTGTGAATCTTGTTGCCAGACACACGGCATTGATGCACTCCAGAAGACTGTTCATCTGGGCATAATACTTTTCGGATATTCAAAGATGCATTTCATTTGTCGTGCATCACATTCAGTTCAGCGAGTTGGTTCTGTCGACAATTTCTGTTATGTTCTATGTGGACAGCCTCATATGGGCAATTAGCCAGAGCCATACTGCTCTACAAACAAAGTCAATTATACTGAACAGATGTTCAAGTACATTGACCAGTGTACCAGTTTTGACTATATGGAGGAAACACTGTCATGGCTTGCCCTTGGAGAGTGGTATGATATTGACTTGGCAAAAGGGTTGAAAGTATTATCATCTGGCAATACACAGCGAAATATATGTGAAGTTCATCTTCCAAACAACCAGTAATGTCAGGATTAGTTATTTCTACCTCCTCTATCACAACAGATACATCATTTCGGAGAAACTGACATCTGCCGAGTATACAGAAGTATTGAATTATGTTCACTCAGGAATGCAACAGTAGATTTCAGAATTCCCAACTGACGATAGCTATTATGTACACAAATTGAAGACGACTGAGGAAATGAAGTTAGTGGACTGGTGCTCGGATATGATCAGAATGTAATGATATTCAGTACATTTATTATACTTTGGAATAGAATGTTTTACTACCATCAACTATGTCACTGCCCACATTGGCAACAACACTAATTGCTGTCTGAAACACCCGGGTGTTTCACTCTTCGCAGGGGCTACAGTTATGCTGTAGACATTCACACAAGGCGTGGCGATGTTTATGCCGTTCTTCGGCACATAGCCACATTTGACCTCTCCGCTATTGCTATATATTTGATGTTGCACTCGCACGATATATGGTTACATTGGAGATTGCGTCACATATTGAAATGTAGTCTTCTCTTCGGATACCTCACTTGCTGTTGCATTTGCTTTACCATTATCATATTTTATAGGTCTTGAACATATAGTCCAATCTTCACACTGTCCAGTACTATGCCCTCAGTCCGCCACATTCTGTGTTGATCCATTGTCGGCTTGTGATGCTTCGTCCTCCTCATCCGCGTCCGCATCGTCACCATCCTTGCCCTCATTCCCATCGACAGCATTGTGTCTCAGGGTAGTCCTGCACAATCTGCGTTGATACATCATCGACTTGTGATGCTTCTTTCTCCTCATCCGGATCTGCATCTACCTCGTCGCCATCCTCGCCCTCATACCAGTCAACATCTCTGGTTCCCAGATCAAACCTCTGCAGTTCCATCACGGGCCGTCGTCCCCGGCTGACCGTGGGGATGGCATCGCGATTGTAGCTATCATGACCATCATGTTCTTAATCCCTGCTGCCACCTGGCATCATGAAATGAAGTTTGTCATCTGTGCAATTGTTGTCAATCAGGATCTATTGGTCAGTGCATCCGATCTGAGGCTCCTGAAGCGCCACTATGGAGGCCAAATACTCAAGAAGAATAGCATTGTCAACACGCGCTGCTTCCACGCTGATCGCCACGGCAGACGTTGGGTTCTCCGCCTGTTGGACATGACGCTTGACTGGAACAAGAGTGTTGTTATACACCCTCTGTTGATAGCTCTCCGGTAGTGTGTGCCAGGTATTCATCAACAATGTATACGGGTGTGCGACGCCAGGCATGGTTAACAACCTGTGACCAATTACAGCGCTGCCAGATCCCATGTTACCATAGTCTTTAATGTGGTTGAAGTTGTTCGAGCGACCAGGTTAGTCTGCTCTCAGCTTTGACTTGGAAGGTTTCAGATGAACACCTTTGGTGTTTTGCCACTCCAGGAGAGTATGGCGCAACGCAGTGCAGGTAAACGTGATCAGTGGCAAGGGTAAATGCCCGTCCTTGTCGTTAATCGAGGAATTGTTAAATCCATCAGCATACTCACCGCAGTTATTCGCTCGATGATACAAGCTCATGTAGATAAACCACAAGATTGCCTCCGCCAGGAAGTAAAGTGGACACTAGCCAAGCATTATCAGCTTTCGACTCTCTCTGCGTTGGATTTGGACCGCGTACACCACCTTCCACATGCTTTGCTACCGGAACAAGATACTTAGTGTCTGCCAGAAGGGAATCAATGAATTCCAAATGCTCTGCGACTGATTCAAAGTGGTGAATATCATAATGCTCTGCAATGTTGTCCATTGCTGATTGAAGGAAATAGGATTTAACCATATCGACTTGTGTGTGAACTTGGAACCGGTTTGAACGTATAATATCCAACGTGGGCCTTTGATTCACCATACCACTTTGAAGATCTGCTTTGTGCGTGCCTTGAATGCTATCGACCAAATGTTGTTTTACTGCATAGTGGTGTTCCAGTACGTCTCTGTTATTAGCCAGTGTGGGGCGTCAGCTACTGCGTTCGCAATGTGTCGTGTTGCATAGCTTACCGTCTCCATGTCACTTGCACTCATAAACGGCCGTCTGTTCCACATGTAGAGCTCCAGGAGTCTGCCCATTGAAAATACAAAATGCATCATGTCTGAGTGACCAAATCAATGGATATGGCGACTGGCTGAGACTATTCATTGAGGTGTACACACCGCCTGAGGTTACAATTGCCACTGTCTCTGTCTCTGATTCTTTTAGGTAGCTCGCGTTGGCAGTGGATTTGTAATGATCGCGCGGTCTTCTGCATTCGGGATGGGGGTATGCAGATTATCAAGACCACTGAGAGGAGTGGGAGTTCTACCAATGCCGGATGCTGGGCAGGATACTACGCAACGCGTTGAGTCTGTCTATATGGTTCCACTGGTAGCTGGTGTGTTATGGCTACTTGTACCCGGCATGGGGTTGTAGTATTTATTAACTGTCACTGTGTAGCGGACGGGCTGGATGGCACGAGTTGAGTGATATCCGCAATGCGACAATTGTTCAGGGAAGATGAAGGGGTGGAGTTCTGACCTTCGTTTGTAGAGGGTATAAAAGTCCCTCGTTGAGAGGAATCCCTCTCGCCAACTGGTACGGAAATGTATCTCTCAGCAGGGGGACGTTGAGAATTGACTGGAGGCCGATCCGTTTGGCGATCGTGACGATTAGCAAGTTTTCGAAAATTATGTACAACCGCAGTCCTGCCAGGGTGAGGAATTTGAGATGTTACCTTCCGATATAGATGGTCGATGTTAAGAATGTAGGAATTATATCCTCTGCCTACACATGCAATGGCAGGCGAGGGAGAATCCTATTTGAGCGAACATGGACGGGTTGGACAAAAAAGGGAACTGCAGTGTACACCGCGCTAGACTCTAAACCATGGCAATACTCAGGGACGGGATCCCTTCAAAAGCATTCAATTTTGTAGTTAACTGCCATCAGATTGAACTTAGATTAAACTGACCATTGATATTCACTGTTACACCAACGTCTGAAGGTCTATTTGCACCGCTTGCAGGGTGTTTATGCCATCTTGGCGCAATTATCATCGGATTGCACTCGTTCTTGGCACAATACTTCGAACCATTGATTGTGTATATCTTGAGCTTCCCAGTGGAGATGCCCGTTGGCAGACCTAACAGCATTGCAAAGCGAACAATGAGGTATTCTCTATCCTATGTCATCAGGTGTGTGTGCTCGTTCCACTGCCAGGCGTCGGTAGCCGTGTTGGATGGTTGTACAGTTGGGACAAACTTCGAACTACTCAATCTCCTCTGAGATGTGCCAGTTCTGAGAGGTAAAAATGAAGTTTGATGCAGACACAACACCCGGCGTCGTACAATGTTCTCTCTGCAAGTACTAAATCCCGTTTCGAGGATTGATGTTCATGAGGTGCCTGCTGGTTCTGCAAGTTGAATTCTGGGCCATTTTGTGTTTGTTAACCTACAAAACTCACAGGTTGAACTAAGAAATCGCCGGAACTCGAGTATATATATCCTTTCTTCCTGCCTACACCTGCATTATCTTTTCCTCCCATATTATACACACCGACAGCATCCTGATCTTGACCTCATGTGACTTGCACAGAATTATGCCTCTCATTCCAAAACACACCCAATAACCTACACAACTTTGTAATTTCCCTCAGGGCTTCTTTCCACTACATGCAACTATATCTTCAATTCTAAGGTTTTGGATGTAGATCCATTGTCAACTCACAGCGATGGCACCAAAGGGAAGCAGCAAAGCAATGGGGAAGGCTAGGGCAAACATGCCGACATCTGTGATAAATCGACGCTTGTCATTGGATTGGGACCATATCACGGGATTCATCTTTGAATACATCCTTGGACTCATACGGATATACAATGTTTGCGGCTTTAACGACCAGAGGGCTGGGACCTCTTTGATGATATAATCTTTCTTGATCCTTTCATAATTCACCACTTTTCACACTGCCAACTGGTGGGGCAGCACCGCAGGAGCAGGAGTTAGCCGTTTCGGGAGTGGTGGGTTGCCTTCTGCTCATATATGAGGCAAATGTTTGACACAACCCATGACCAAATCAACAATTGGAGGTGGGACAACCTGCATGCCTTCAGGGATCAAGACGATCCCTCCAATCCGCATATAACCAGCTTGGGGAAGGTTAAACGCACCAGTGAGTGTTTTTCTTAGTACTGGAGCGATGATCTGTGGGCAAAGATTGAGCAACCAAGCTGCTGACAGCACAAGCCAGGCGACTTCCTGGCCGTTAGACCACTGAATTGGGATGAGATAATTAACAAGTATGATGATGACAATGCCAATGGCAAGGGTGAGGAGAACACCCCGGGCGGTGAGAATGGGACCGGGAAAGGGATGGGAACAAATGGAATCGAAGTGGAAACCAAGGGAAAGGGGAACAGAAATAGTAAAGGGAAAGGCAATGTTGAACAAACCCCAGGGGGAGATAATATCTCTCGTGCCGTTGCTTTGCAGTTGCAGAAGCAAAGGTATGAGGCAGACTCCGAAACGGAGGGCTAATTCGAGAGGGTATATTTAGAGCAGGAAGCATCGCCCCCTGTGTCAATTTCCTCACATGATGATACCGACTCTACCGAGACGTCGGACTGCGAATTTTACTCACAACTTGACCCTACTGTTGAGATGCGCATCGTGGATGATGTGAACGTACCGGCCGGCGTTGATTTATACGGCGATCTGCACATGGAAAAGGATAGTGATGATGATGAGGAGGATGATGAACCGGAGGAAGATGAAGAGAAGGAAGATGAAGAGGAGGTGGAGGAGGAGGATGAATATGGGGAGGAGGATAAGGGTGAGGATGCTGGCAAAGAACCTCGGACGGTTGGCCAGGGAGAGATGGTTAATACATCGACTAACGATTCTGATACCATGGTAGACTATGAGCCAACCATGCTACCTGCGCAAGGCCAGGAGATGCGCGAGCATACCCCACGGCCATAACCTATGGCACCTGCCCCACTGCAACAAACCCCGGAGACTTTCCAATGACCACAACCTGCGGAGACTCATACCCTCAGTGTGCTGGAGTTTTCGGGGATTGTGATGCCGCAGAAATGTCGACCAGCGGCGCCAACTCTGCCCGAAGCTGAGGCAGCCGGAAACACTTCGGATGTCGATGTGGAGTAGCAGCTACTCGGGGAATTGGCAGGTGGCAATAGTCTCCCCATTGTCCCTCTCCCGGGTGTCCCTCTGCTGCATGTCCCTCTCCTGGGTGTCCCTCTCCCAGATGCCCCTCTCCCGGATATCCCTCTCCCTGATGTCCCTCTCCCTGATGTCCCTTTCACGGAAGATCCTCACCCTGAGGCGTGCCGGGATGGCTCAGTAGGCAAGGAGTGAACCAGTCCTCGCGTTGCATTTGGGTGAAAGTCAGGTACTTGTCTTTGCAGTTCCCTTTGCTGTAATCGATTCATCTCAGGTACTGATTAAGGCACGTGTGGAGGTGCTTTGTTCATTTGGGTTAGGGTTGTGCACTTGTTTATTTGCATTGTTCTGATCGATGGATCTCAGGCATTGATTATTACACACGTCGCGAGGTTGTTGAATTGGTTACGGTTGATTTTTCATTTCTTCATAGTATTAGGGGACATCATGGATGGAGAGCTTTTGCAACTCGTTGCGTGATGGTGGTGAGGCTCTATAAATCTGGCGAGTATCGTCAGCTTATACCCACACCAGACTGATCAGGCCCAGGTCCAAGTTCAGTCCCATTGTACAGTGAACACTCCACTCCTCCAGTGTTGTCGACAATGCGAGAGAAGACCCTATTGCGTTGCCCGGAAGTGTCATGCCGAAAGAAGTTAACCTCAGACAGCTGGCTATTTATACATATTAAATTACACCATCCTGAACACAATCAAGTGGCAAACAATCTGACTGTTCGCAGCGTGCCCCGATGGGTGGAATGTGCTCACCATCGTCAATTCAATGCTATCAAAGATTCAGTCGAAGACTTGGACTCGTTTCCCCATCTTGAACAAGTCGAAAACATTGCCGACTTGGTGTCACAACCACCGCCACCTTCTCTGCGGCGGACTGAAACATACCCCGCCGCCGGCGCTCTGATGATTGATTATGTTGCTAAGGCCTGGGACAGCGACCATAAGGGCTGCCTGGAGACGAACATACCAAACACTCACTACTACCCATTTGTGACGCGTGCAGAATACCAATATATGCAGTGTGTGATGAAGAAGAGGGGTAAGAGGACATACCATGACAACGTGCTGAAGGAAGAAAACACCACTCTGCATTTCCCATGGTTCAAAACCGGGGATGATGTCCAGAATCTTGTGGCTAGCATGCGAGATGATCAGGCCCTTGGTGAGTGGGAACTACACACTCTTGAGGATATCAGATGGAATGACAATCACCAACGGCCTATCAAATACAGGGGTCCAGACATCGTCAACAGCATGCGATGGTTGATGGGGCATCCAGCCTGCGCCGAGCATGTGATTTTAGCCCCTTGGCGTTGCTGGAACAGCGATACGCAACCGAAACACCTCCATACTGAAACGCACACTGCGGACTGGTGGTGGGAGACACAGGTAAGCAGAAATACTCAGGGATAATAACATGCTAATCAAGGTTAAGGCCACGCTCAGACTGGGGGATACAGTGGTTCCCTCGATCTTCATGTGCGATAGAACACATCTCCCGAATTTTTGTGGCGACAAGATAGAGTGGCTTGTATGTATGATAATTGGCAATCTGTCTTCGAAGAGCCGCCCGATGCCCTCAGCGCACAGAATCGTAATGGTCACACTCCTTCCGATTCCGATCCAGATCCGCAATGATCTTCACCAGTGGCTGGATAAGCAGCGGCAAACAAACAGAGAGGTGCTGAACAATGTACTCTGGCGGGTACTCCAGCCTCTCACCTTTAAACAAAATCCGAACGCTGAGAGCGGGTATTACAACGTTCTTTATGCAGATGGCAGCTTCAGGCGTTGAAAGCCGGTTTTAGCAGCATGGCTTGCAGATTGCCCTGAGTTTAACAACCTAAATCATCTCGAGCGGCATGTCTGTTTTTGTGTCACTGTCCAATGACTGAACTTGGACAGTATGTCGCTTCTGACAAGCAATACTCTCGTCGGGATCACAACCTATCGAGAACGCTCAGTGATGCCAACAACAAGGCAGCTGATGCCGAACTATCGTCGCGCCATGTCCACCCAGGATTCAAGGTGTTTTGACATATTCCCTGTATTGTGAGCGACCTCCTGAAGCCCGACCTCCTCCATACAATGCAGATCTGTATGCTTGACCACCCTCAGAAGTAGATTTTCCACTTCATGAGGACGCACGAACAGCTTGACAGGTACAATGCAATCTGGTTATCCGTGCCGGCTTACCAATACCTCACACTAAAAATTAAGTCATATGTGGAAGTTTCATAATTGAATGGGAAGGGGATGAAAGGAATGAGCCGGTACCTACTAGGAGTTGTAACCCAGTCTCGACGAGAGGGAAGCCCGACTCAGTGTCCCATTTTCAATCACTCAATTGAGTGCACACGGGCATTGGTAGAATTCTATATCTGTACTTGATATAAATCTCACGATGATGCTACTTTGAGCTACATGGACCACGCCTATCATCGTTTTCACACGTTCAAAGATGTTTTCATACCCGGGCAAACCCGCAACACGGCGAAGGTCAAAGCCATTGCCCTAAGAACAGAACTGTTGAAGAAGTGAAAGGTAGACGAGAAAACAAATGCTGAAACCTGGACTCCGTCCAAGAAGCGACGCGAAATGAACGTCTGGCGGGATTATATGCGCCGCAAGATAGATGATTCCAAAGCGTTGGGCGCCGACTTCACTTTCCAATTATCCACTTGATGTCTCATTGGGTTGAACAGATTCCTTGATATGGAGCCTTGCAACAGTATTGTGCCAAGAGACACGAACAAGCACATGAAACAAACCTCAATGACGTTTGGAACGCCTCCAATCAAAATCTCAACTACCTGCCACAAGTGATCACCTTGCAGCGTCGCATTCTCTGCCTCAAAATCAGAGAGCTCAATCTCCAAGCTCTCGCTCAGCTTTGGGAGTATAATGCTGCCGCCTGCAAAGTCCTCGCTTCTGGTCCTGATCTGGCTGCCTCCCTACGCTCCCAGTCATATGCGAAGCCCAAATTCATGCAGGCCCAAAACCACTGTGATGGAAAGCATCCTGACGCTATGGACAAAGACTTCAGAGCATTACTCGACGATACACAGGATGGAACGAACCGCGTGGGTACTATACAGCAGCATGCGGGAGTTTGTCAAGCAGAAGAATTGTAACAAGATGGATATATTGGATGAACAACTGCTCGCAATGGAGCTCTGTATTTACCATGGTATTAAAGTTCAAGCTGAGGGTTTGGATGGTGAATGCATATCTCAGATGTGTCGATGCACAGGAAGCCAGATGTTAGGGGTTTCCCCCTTAGCAGAGTATATGTAACCTGGGATAACCAATGATGGGTACTTATCAGTGAAATAACATTCGGGCCACCTGACATGCCTAACGCCTGCCCGAGGCATCCTCAGAACTTTCTGTTACAAAAACTTTTAGCGGGGTATGAGTGGTACTCGTCTCAATTGAATAAATTTTCACTTAACAGATTCATTGAAAGCATATCCTGCGGAAGTTAATTTCGTGACACAGCAACACTGTCAGATCGAATGGGAAACAACCCTGCCGAGCGTGTTGGTTTCATCCAGATTCGGCCCCTGACACTAGTGGGATTAGGGATGATTGGATAAAGGGAAGGAGTTGTCCCGGCAGTCACGGCAATCGTTAGTTGCTCGCAATTAAGTGGGATCTTCAGACCAATCTCTTGTGCGAGGTAGGAGCACTGGGCAACCCCCGGCCAAAGGGAATTGTTCCAGCCTAAGCAGCAGCGTCATTGAGGGATTATGTCACTGGCTGTTGATATGAGGACTGAAGCATCCCCGCACATTGTTTTGTGACAGAATGGCAACTGCAAGGGTGTTGAATAAGAATATCAAGCATTTGGGTCTGTATCTACATCGGCATAGTCGTGGTGGGCCGCCACGTAAACCTACGATTGAATCATACTATAGTATTGTTTAGCTCGAAGACGCTGTCCGCTATGTCGGCACTCGTTCCCGTTAACCGAAACATACGAGTGCGGGACGTCTGAGTTGAGGTTATAACCTGATATATAACATCATGCGGTTGTGGCCTAATTCATATCACGGGCGTAAAGTCTTAATACCTCAACTACATGAACACGATAACTTTGGGGATTTGTAGGAAGCATTACCATGTGGGTTCAAGTGCCGTCTTGCCAAAGCATGCTTGCGGACATAATGAATGTAAGACACAAAGCATGTTGCTATCAGAATCATGGAATGGAATGATTGGTGCGCATGTATAACATCCCAAGAAGTATCTATAAATAGGTTACATTGTTCCGGCAATGAGAAGGACAAGCTCAAGCAGCAAAACAGTCCGAGATACCTACCAGCAAAGAACGATCTGAAATATCATTATGTTTTCATCATACCTATACCTACAATTATATATATAAAACCTATTAGCTTTCTGTAACGGCAGCCCCACACCGATAAGTACAATATTGCGAATGACTTCAACCTTTGAGAACAAAAATGACTTTAGCTTATACGCCTTGGGAACCATTATATCTTACGCTATAGACAACCAGTGTATTTTCCTGGTGCATAGCGTTTGGTGGATATCTTCGATTCTAGGATTACAGCAAGGATTAGTTATCCATATTGACAACTGCACAATACAAACCAATCTTGGCGAAACCGCAGTAACACCTTTTCTGCCTCGTGAGTAGGAATTCTTTGATACTAAGAAGGAACAGGTACCTGAGGTCGAGAGTAATAGTCATCACATACATCCAAGTCAACTTGCGAGATTACAGAAATCGGATAGCGAGTATATTGACTGTAAAGACGAATCACTCAGTACGACAGAAATCGACATCCATGGCAAGGTGATCGAAAACTTTGAGCTTTTCCTCATACTGTCCAACCAGGAAAGGAAGGCCATAGGACGGAACAATGAACAGGCTGGTTGAGTTGTCAAACGATGGATTATAAAACGTATCAAGATCGTGGGTACGCAGACTCAAGGAATAGAAGGTTCTGAGTTACAGCGAAAAAAGGCAGCTGGTGAATGTCAAAGTTTCCCTTGGCCACCCAATGGGAAAGGATGCCATAACACCATTGATTGCTTCCGTTGGACAAGATTGGAGAAAGGAACAGCTCTTTTCCCTAAGAATGAAAACCATTATAGGATCTGGGGCTATTCAAAGTACCTATACTTAGGTTATTAGAACCCTCCAAATACCCGAGCTGGTGCAGAGGGGATCGACGAAACGCCTAGGGATGGGTAAAGCAATAACCGGGGAGCTGTTACGGCTCGCTCAATGGATGTCTCCCGTCGCAACTGCATAGACTATTCAAAATCAAACTCCTAATTGAGGATGGACCTTTCATTGAGTACTGGTTGGCCCTGGCCCTTACCACAATACCTGAAAACTCAGGTGGCTTGTATCCCGTCTCAAAATTTGTACAAGTGGGAGAAGCACCGGCAGCCGTTGCTTTGCCAGTTCTCAGTGAGGGATTAATTGTCGGCTGCGCGCACGTCATTTCAGAGATTGCTACTAATAGTAAGACAGGAGATGGACAGAACGACCAATGGATTGTCAATAGCCACAACTATCTGGTGACTCGGAATGATGTGTATAATTAGTACAGAGAGAACTGCATTGTGCGCGCAGTTGGAAGGAACGTGAGGAGAGATTTTCGCAGCATCACCCATCACCTTGGAATCCCGTATAATTAGTAAACAGAGAATTGCATTTTCCGCGCAGGTAGAAGGAATGGGTAGAGAGATTTTCGCAGCATCATGCATCGCCTTGGAATCCCGTATAATTAGTAAACAGATAATTGCATTCAGCGCGCAGGTAGAAGGAATGCGAGGAGAGATTTTCACAGTGTCACCCATCGCATTGCAATCCCGATGCAAGAGCTTACCCAATGAACTCATTCTGACATATGATCACAGTTGGCCACAACACGAGAGTGATCGTTTAAACTAGGAGACAGACAGAACGAGAGGAAACAGCAAAAGAGCGATCAGAGGGCGATATGGAACAGGACCTATTCAATTGATGCCAGGCGCGGCATCATCCGCCAACAGGGTGTCTCTGACGTCTCTGACGGAGTGCGTCCACTCCCATGGAGCCATTCTGGCCGGACAGAAATAATTTTTGCTGTTGTATCATCTGTGCAGTATCTCTTACTTGATTGCATTGTAAAATATACCAATGCCCAACCTGGTAACATACATGAATTTGATGACATCTGGGTTCGATATCCCGTCTGTGACCTTGATAACACCATCCAAGCCTGAGTTCGTTCTTTTCCCCAATTAAACTTGAACTGGACTCCACCCAATCAGACTCTTCAATTTCAGAATGGCTTTGCCAGTAGAAAGACTGTAGCAACGGATTCTGAAAGGAGTAAGATGACTCAACAATGAATATTACATTCTAAACATCAAGAACACGCAGTTGTGATATCAACAAAGTAAACAAATCTGCATGGTTGGGCAGTTTGTGTCGACAGGTTTCTCTGGGTTGTCAAGCTGAGAGATAAGATACATATTGTACTTGTCATAGCAGCTAATGGAGCAGTACATTTGGTGTGAGAGAATACTGCGTCAGAAAAAATTGATATTGTATGGCATGCAAATAATCATGTTGATGTAAATACCTCCTGGACTGTGAATTAAAGCTGCAATAGCTGAATCAAAATGTGCAGAAGCAAGATAGTTAATTGAACTGTACTATTTGATATACACAGTACAATATTCACTCCAAAACATTATGGGTGCATCTTCTATGTGCACCAGAATACACTTGGGGATGTGGCGAATACTTCCAATTGCTCTGAAGTTTCCATGTCTTAACAGTTTTATTTGGAAATATTTTGATCAGAACTATACACTCTTCAGGATATTGTTGAGTTCTGTTCCAATACACCCAGAGGATTGCAGACGATAGGTAAAGTTGTCGTGGTGTGTGTGAGCCGATACCACATTGCGGTCCGGTTACCTCGGAGCTTCTGGGAATATCACAATGCATCAGTGTGGCCGTTCAGTGTTGCTCAGTTGTTCAGTTATGACATTCTAACCATTTTACAATTTGCTGATGGTAATGCACCTAGAAGCTCCTAATCATTATTGCATTCATGCAAGAGTGTGTTCAAGGCTATGTGCTTTCAACTATAGCGATCCTCAGAGAAGATGCTAAACTCACCAAATAACACCCTATGACAAGAACTTTGATATCTTGGTTTCATTTGTTCAGTAGTTGGGATATCTGACAAGAAGTAGTCCTATCAGTACTTTTCACTATGATATCAATCCCTCAGCATCATCTGGGTATTTGGCACATGTGTGGGAGACTTAGTTGGCAACCAACCAATACTCTACCAATATAGATTACTTCAATTTGATTCAAGTTTTGATGTCTACTGACTCAAACTAATGTGCAGGGTGGCTTCAGCTCTCATATATTGAGCAAACACAATTTAACCCTCCGACTCTGCATGTAGAGGCCAGGACTAATATATCACCTGCATATGTCTCATGGTGTTTCAACTTCTAATTAAATATGCTGCTTTATTTCAACTTACTGACGTAGTGGGCGACATCTGCTGCACACATCATTCTGTGCAATCTGATATGGACTGATGGTTGTCCTGCTAGATATGATATTGTAGGCGTGACTGTTATTCGTAAGTACTGCTATCATTTTTATTTCACATTCCGGTCAGAGCTACGTAATTGCGTTGTTCTCACTGTATCAGCTCCACTGCAGATTGTGTATCAACACAAATTGACGTAAAGCTCAAATGTATACCTGCTAAGAACTGTTCTCCTGTCACAGATGACATCACTTATAGCAGAAATGTGATGCAACACTAACCTTCTCTGACTAAACTTGTATCCCATATGATACATTCTGTATCTTTACTACTGCTTATCAAAAACCCTTGACACTTTGGCCCACTCAATGACTGCTGACAAAATGGAAGCTTGGGGATCACAACTGAATTGTAAATCAGAATGTATACAGCAAACCAGCATCATCATAATTACGAGTTTCCCCTAGATTATGTATTTCTCCAATATGGTATCACGGCAATATATTCCTCTGTGATAGTCCTAATTATTAATTTGTCTTTTCTCTTCTGGCTCTTGGTCTTCAAGTGCCTTGCCCACAACCTCCCTTTCTGTGGTTAGTTTCTCAATGCCTTTGGCTGACTTGGGTATTTTGTTCATGACAAACAATTGTCTGTTCAATAACCTGAAAGATCGGTTCCAGATGATACATTGAACTGTTCTCCATGATATCTAAATCACCTCATGTGAATTCAATATTTCACAACAGTACTATTTGAATAATGCTAGTTGTAAGTGCAATATATGCTTGAGGGTATCTTTGCTTCTTTCAAAGTTAAGAGAACACTAAATGTTTATGTAATCTGAATAAATTTTTTACCAATTTTGAACTACTTGGTGATTCTGTATACTAGCTGTCCAGCCTGATTTGGCATGAGCAGGTAGTAGACAGATTAAACAAATATAGGACAATGTTCCGGAGTTGAATTGTCTCACATTGTGGATTCAACTATATCGGTGTCTTACAAGAACTTCTAGGAAGTGTCCTTATTCTCTACATAATCCTTAACACATCGATCCATCATATAGTAGCAGAGGCTACTTTGAAATCATGCTATATGACAGTACTTGTGAAAGAATGATTCATATGGTGAATAAATGTTAACGTTTCACCGTAATCTTTCATTTTGCCTCTTGGTTTTTTCTATATTATTGGAGACAGAAACGTCCCAGTTCAATCGTAACCATAGGGAAAATACATGAAGATTACCAAATTCTTCCTTGGGTGTGTATAAAATTGAATGTTCACACGATAAGGGTTGGATAGTATATGATGACCACTTTGCGTATCCTGTTCTATGCTGTAAATTGAATGTTGTATACATTGGTTCACCAAGTTATTGGACATATACTAACCATAACCCCAGGCTGGTACTCAGTCCTCTAAGCGTTCAGCGTGGGTTATGGATTGTGTCGTGTCCAATAATATTGTGAAACGACAAGTATTGAGAAATATTTTGGAGTTCCTGAACATATGAAACCATATCATTGCACCTGACTTATTTGAAAGTACATGGGAATTGTTCATAAGGTTTTAAACGAATTGTGATATATGTAACCCTCTTTCAAAATATGATGGGAAACGAGACATGATAATGGCTAGCTGAAAACACCATAAGATGTTGGCATATCTCTTAGGGTTTGAAGAATGAATCATGAATTGATTGAGAGCACCCGAAGAAATTACGACATAAGTTCCAGTCATGTGACAGTCGGCTGTAAACCAGAATTGTTTGAGAGCGTCAGAACATACCAAAACATAGCTTCATCATCGTCACAATTTGATGGTAAACGACTATTGATAGAGAGTACCTGATCATATCACAACAAATCATAATTTATATGAAATTAGAAGGGATTTGAAAATTGTTCCAAAGTATCTAAAGAGATTACATCATATCAATGTTTCTGTTGTTGTCTTGTAATTGTTATTCACTGTTTTCCTTGACATTTTCAAATATTTCCTGCATATGTTCATGATGGAAATATCCTTCCTGCTTTACCCAGTAAATGAATCCTAATCTGTACTTATTTCAGGAGCTGCTGGCTGAAATTTTCTTCATTTGCCATCCAGTATTGTCTGCTTCCATTTTGAGTACCAGCTATTCTTGATTCATTCCTTCTTGTCTTTGAAATAGTTCCATACCCAATCTGTTATGAATCTACCTGCATTCAGGTGATTTCGATCATCAATGTTGCTAGTTGTTGCTACCTCGCATGATTTAACATGGACCATACATTCTGTCTTCCCACCATCTGCATCTTGTTTTTGATCTGATGTTCATTTCGTTCAACTAGCCTAACTCTCCCAAGTCTCATTGGCTGTACATTGTGAATACGATAGCTTGCATAAACCGTTATGCAACCTTAAAAGTAGCCTTTCGGTGTTTAGAAACATTCTGATCACCACTGGCCTTGAGTTGTGGATCATTCTGGTCTGCATTAGATATTGTGGGTAGCACCAGTGCCCAGGCGAAATGTCAATGGTCAGACACTTGTGGTACGTAATGACTTGTCTGGGCTCGCCCGAATGAGATGAAGAACCAACTGTGGAAGATCCAAATCGTTTTCTTCTATGTAAGATGATAAGATGTACTCTGCACTATCATGACCTTTGTCAACCCCAATTTCCTGATCATTATCTGTATCCAGATTTACTAATGAACCCGGGGAAATCAGCAATAGGAATTTCAGTGCCACGGAGAGTCCAGGTCATTCTGAGAGAACATGGAGTGGAAACTTTGATGCGCCAACTGGAGGAGAGTATCCGAATGTTGGAGGGCATTTTGGCTGGCAATCAGACGAATCGGAGTGTCTGGTGACAGGTACAGGAGTCCGATGCGAGTATTTGAAAAAGTTTGGGAATACTCAGATTGCAGGAGAAAACTTAGATTGGAACTTGGTGCAGAGTGGAGCCCCAACAATAAGCAAGGAAGCGCCAGCAACATGCCACAGAACTGCAGCGGGAAGTCTGCAACTGCTGGTGATGAGTTATGAAGTACATTGAATCACAGTAGAGCAGTCTAGGAAAACAAAATCTTTTTTCAGAATGCGACTAGTGCACTTTGAAATCATAGGCACTACTTATCATTCACCAGTATTAAAACGTATGTATCCTGTTTTTATTTGCATCTGTGTATGGATATAGCATCCCACTAACAAACAGTGTATCTGAACAGGTTGCTGGCGGCTCTTGAGAACACTCTGAGGTGTGTCTGAAGATTGCGATAAAGTCAGTTGAGAGATTCACTCAGACAGCATAATCAATCGAACTTACAGATACCCTCCGAGATCATGATCTATTGGGGAATGATATTCCCATGCTGGCAGTTATCGAGCGAGTTTGAAGATATGCACGGGGATGTCACTATTGGGTGAACTTGGAGGGAATGAACAACTGGGTTTGGAGATGCATTTCAAGGCCCTAAACAAGGTACACTGCAGGCTGTAATTTAGCGAAGCTGGAGATACACTTTGAGGCCGTGATGGAGTGAGTTTAGACATTCACACGTACGCTGTCATCGTGGTACTGAGGAGATATGCACTTGGACAACGTAGTCGAGCAGATTTGGAAATACAATTCAAGGCCTTAATCGAGCAAGTTTTCTAATGCATTGGGAGCCCATGATCCAGCAAGATCGGATGAGTACTTGCAGGGCCGTGATGGACATCTCTTCTGGTTCTGGCATTGATTTCATCAGGCTTTATAGTACAATGGTGAGGTTGGGACAAGATCACTTTGCTTTTCGGCATACATGGAGAACTAGCTGATGGCAGTCGATCATACAGGAAGGCATGCTGGAATCTGAAGTGACATTCAGGGGTCATCTTAAATCATGAGAGTAAGGGGAAGACATTCACACTTCAATGGATATTGACCTCAGTATATGCTGTACTCGGTGGATACTGTACTCTGTAGACACCGTATTAGGTGTATGCAGGATTCCATAGATACTGTACTTGGTGTATGCTGCACTCAGATCGTGCTGTGCTCGGTGTTGGCTGTACTTGGTGTAAGCTGTACACTGTGAATGCTGTACTCGGTGTCAACAATTGATTCTCGGATGGAGAGTTTGAGAGGAATGACATTGCTTCGTGTACTGCAAGGATGGTAGAGTTGTGGATGACATAGTGTGACCTGTGGTATGAATACCAGAATGAGTTTCAGACAAGAGCAGAGGTGAGAATTCAGGAGTACTACATCACTGATTGAGTTGGGAAGACATCGTATTGGTGTTATTTGACACCAGATCAGGACTTGTACCTACCTTATTGGGGATGGTAAATTGACTGTCACACGAAATTCTCATAAGTCCGAGTTTCTCATCATGAGTTGTCTCATGTTGACACTTTCTCGGCCTCAACTCTACCATGACCTCAAAATACAAATTTGATTCATTCCGCTCTATTACTCCATGACATGATCCTGCGGAGACACTTACCACACCATCCACGGATTACTGTAGGATTTCCCTCCGTATCTACCTACTCCAAAATGTCCACGACCATGTACTCCTCCAATCTCATTTGATCTTGGCCTCCACTTCATTGACAAACTATCTTGATCACGGCCTTGCTGTGCATCTACAATTGTGCACAACCATGGCCTCCAAGTGCATCTTTGTGTTCTTGTGATCTTGGCCTCCCAGTGGATCTCTAAACTTGTTCAATCATGGCCTTGGAGTTCATCTACAGACTTGCTCAACCATGGCCTTATAGTCCATGGCTGAGTTCACGTGATCTTGGCCGCCAAATGCATTTGCAACCTTGCTGTACCATTGGCTGCCCAGACCCCTCTAAGTTCTCACAATTAGGGTATGGTGCAACAATGCAGCTGCCAGGTTAGCCAAAGGATAATTGTCAGGAAGAGCTGTTCGGGTTCGATGACTTTAGGAAGTGGGTGCGAGGATCAGAAGAAGTACCTAGCTGTGCGGAACCTCACAAATCATGTGGATGCATGATAGTTTGACAAGAGTATGTGGGACCAAGTGCTAAGGAAGATAGATTTTGTATTTTGTATAATGAGATATCTATGTACTCTGAACTCTCCAAAATATGTACTCCCGGTTGCTGGGACCATCTCCATTATTCTTTAATCTCTATGTGCCCCCACCGGCTTTCACCCGCTGACATGAATGGCAGTGGGGGGTGAGAATCGGGTTATCCAGCTACAATTGCCTCCCAGGGCTTCTCTGTTTTCTCTGAATTGGCGTCTCCGGTGGGTATTCCCATTATGCTCAAGTACGATATGAATACTAACATACTTCAACAGTAATACATGCCATACTATGATCTAGCGAATCTCATGACTGTAATAAGCACTACTATAATAGGCAAAATACCTTCTGCTTATGCAACCCTAAGAACAACTGCTGTGAGAATATGGTAGGATGTCTTGTACAGATCTGGGCAGAGGTCTCTTCTTCTGTCAAAGTCTCCTGCAGATTTGCGCTGTGGTCTCAGCAACTTCAATGTTGGACTATACAATAAGTCAATTCTCATAGCATCCTGAATACACCTCCATAACTGCAGGTGCATTCAGGAGCACCTTGAATTGCTCTTGCCGAATCTGAGAGAACTGTGCCTAACTTGAAATGGGTCTGGGAGCGTCAGAACGAGGTTGAGGACACTGGTAAGGCCGACCCGAGCATCTCAGAGGTGTCCATGAGGCATCTGGACTGATCTACATTTTGTTCATGTTCTGTTCTGACCAATCCACATATCATGAATTCCATTGTTCTGAGTACTTACGACACTTGTTTTACAATCCAGTTGTGTTGCCATATGCTTTCCCCCCCCACATTCTCTGTTAGGGGTTCTCCCTTAATAGCGGTAATGATACATGTGACTGAAGCAAGTACACGTGACTACCATTCGGAAGTGGATACCATTAATCACAAAGCAAAACACCTGCTTGTGTATCAGCTCATGTCATCAGTCAGACGGCCTTTAGCGGGGTTACATCTGAGCCGTATGTGATGATTTGATAAGAGCAGACTTATCAAGCGGATTCGTAAGATGATGCAATTATGTTGCCATTACCGGGATGTGAAAAACCATCAGCAGTGCGCATAATTATTAATTACACCTACTCAACCTTCGATAGCGGGACAACACATCACGATGACGGAAAGTTGGGTGTGCAGCGCGCAATATACAATGAGCGATTACATGGGATCGTCGCACCCTATTTCTCAGATATCGGGAGTAATGCGCGCACTCCCCGGATCACGGAAGTCCGGATCCTAAGCTCGTAGTGCGTGGGGGATTATTGGCATTGGCTGAAGATAAGAGGCCAGAAGCGAACACGGCTCATAACTTTTGAGTCTGTATGGATCGCGACCTGAGAGGGTGTCATAATCTACGTTGGCAGAGTATCGGTTGGTCGCCGACATAAATCTCTGACGCATTGCCGAATAGCCAAATTGGTATGGTGAGGCATTAGTATCCACGCGATATTATTATGATGCGATAAAGCGCTGATCGTACTACGTGTCGTCAGACGTTCCAACTACTGAATGAACGATAAGCAAGATGTCTAAGTTGAAGTTATGAGTTGTCATAAGTTGAGTTTGATATCTTGCAGGATGATGGCCTCATACGAGGAGCGTAACGCTTTGAAACCAATCATGCATGAACACGATAACCTAAAGGGAACTCGTGGCGGTAATCAGGACAGTATCCCGAGAACGCTATCAAGCAAAAACCATTGTCATAGTCGTGGAAGTAGCGGCCAAACTTGAGTCTGCGAAAGACTATAAAAGACTCACATTGTCTCCCCGACAATGATAAGAACCAAGCTCTAGCAGGGAACAGTCAGAAACCTACCAGCGAAAGAAGACCTTTATTTATCATTGAGTTTTTATGATACCTATTCTGTTATTATACATATATAAGAATATACTAGCATAGTACGGAAGCACCGTACCATTTAGTATCCCTATAAGCATGAATGACTATAACCTTCGAACATGAATCAGACGGTATAGTTTACGCCCTCGAGAAGCTTCTATCTTACGCTAGAAGGACTCAACAAATCTTCGTGGCTCAGTGTATCTGGTGGCTTGCTTCGATTATCGGGCTCGAACAAGGATTGATTATTCATATCGACAATCTTAGGGGAACTGAACGTCTAGCACCATTAGACAACCGGCTCGAAATAATTCATCCCGATAGGATTCAGCAGATACTGCCCGAGAGAGCAGTGAGTTCGATACCAAGGGATCTTACGGAAGATTCATGACGTGATCGGATAATTGTAAGCGCAGATAGGGTTGTTCAGGAATCCCTCCGAGACCGCGCCATTTTACAACAAGGCCGAGTGAATCCCCTACCGACGACTAAGAGGCAGCTTAAGAAAGCAAGGAAGGTTAAGCGTCTCCAGGCTAAAGCGAGGAAGCAGGAAGCCAAACGAAACCAGAGGCTTCAAAAATAAACGAGCTACAGTTATCCAGGACCTTAGTAAGGAATAGGATCTACGACAGTGAACCTCAGCGGCTATAAAGTATCCAAGGATACTTAGGATAAAGTTACTTAAGGGAATCCACCCCCGTAACATTCTCCACTCCAAATAGCTTCCAATTATGCTTCATCTTGGTTAGAGCAAGGAGGCAATGTCAGATCAGGTTTGTTGCAAGCTGGTGTTTCTTCATCAGGAGTATCTTCAGGTGGTGGTGCAACAAGTACAGTGTCCATAGGTAGATAAATCAGTTGACAAAGCTCATTGATCGCCATTCCCGGGCACAGAATGATGATGAACCATGATAGGTCAGGTCGATCCCAGCCTGTAGGTGGTAAAATCCTGACATGTCATTGCCCTTCCATCATTAAAGTTGCGTGATATTGTTGATGTTAGGCATCAAGTCGGTTCTTGTCGAATCAATTCATTTGTACATATTCCACTTTGCATCTTTTATGCGAGTGTCGACCTAAGGTGAACAATGCTCAATCAACAACTAGTTGGACGAGTATCAATGATGCTCAAGGGGGTTATTCAGAGCTTCAGCGATCTTGGTATGAAAGAAAGGTAACACAGGTTATCGTCAGACAGGTCCAGTCGTATCACTCTCCACCAAAGGTGTGGTGAAAGTCTCTTTTGGAATCAATGCAATCACCACACTGGGGCCATTTACCGAGGCATCGTGGCACTGTGAGTTATACTTATGCTCAAGCCTCTGTGCAACTGATATTGTACATACATCATTGGGATACACTGAATAGACAAGTTTCGACACTAGCTGGATGTCTGGGCAATGATTACCAACAAGTGATGAGACTGGTAGGATAATTGCTTCAGTAACAATCCTTTACTCAAGCATGGATCATCAGGAGAACAACCAATGATAGGCAAGAATCTCAATAAGACGCAATTGCTGTTGCTGGATAAGTCATAGGCCTCTGATTGAATGTGGTATGCAAGGTTCTATATGCCCAACGTATGTGTCAATATCCCTAGTCATGCAAACCGTTATGCTGGATGTGTTTCTTCTTGTGTCCATGGAGACATCATATCATATCAGTTTAATGACATGTAAGACATGAAAGCCTAGGAAGGTAAGGACATATCATATATCCTACTATATGAATTCAAATATATGACAAAGACAGGCAGGATGGTTGTGATTAAGCTGTCTACTTCTCCATGCCAAGATTGGTTTCATGAATCAACCATGTAGTGGAACCCCACGGTTAGTGACAACAGAATGGGATATATGAACCTCGTCATTCTGCCAAATATCACTGCTGCCCGCAATATACTCAAACACACTCTGTTTGAATTTACATCATATCTCCCATTTATAGAAGTTGACTACAATCTGTGTTCACAGAGCATGTCAATGAACGGATCTCGACGGACGGCAGTGAATATGGCTCCATGTGATGACCTATGCGGATTGCAACAAGGTTATGATGATTTTTCAGGATCCTTGGATGGTCATTCGGGAAGTGCTATAGCCAAATTCAGTGGATTTTGGAAACACACTGATTAATATCATCTGCTGCATGGGTATGGTTACCCTCCTTCACAGCTGCCATTTCCATGTGCTCTGCAGTTTTATCACCAGTCAGCATTCAATATGACACAGAAATTGCAACCGACCAGTAGCTCAAGCAAACATTTCCCAAATTATGAGCCATAGTAGGAAGGAAATGACATCAACCTAGACGGTTATGGTGAGTCTTGAATGTTCCCCCTTCTGCGGTTTTCAGACAAAGGGCTATCATGTCCAGGTGCATGGACAGTGTCTCCAGGATGGCCTGATATTAATCAAGTCATTCAACGAATATGTTCCAGCTGTAAACCTCTACGTAGACCTCTTTCCAGTATACTGGGGAGACCCGCCGTTCATGTGAGCAATCTTTCTATTCTTTCCAGCATCATGAAATCGTTGCATTTGTATTTGCTTCAATTCAGCTGTTCATCAAGTGAGGGGTAATGTCGGTTATATTACTGGGGTTTTCTCGTCCCCCTCAAAAGTTGGTCGATATTCTACCCAATAACTTTAGCAAATATTCCAACCCGCTACAATGACTTGGTTCTTGTAGGAACCATATCTTACGCACATCGCGATGGGAATCACCGGATTCAAATTCCGCACCTTGAATGACCCCGTGGCTTTGGGCGGTTCCACTGGGCAACAATTTATCTGTATATAACTATTCAATTTCTGATGGGATCAATCATATTTCACGATGCGAAATATTCAGTTTTCGATGGTCTTTCACCTGCCTGGCAGTTAGATTGAAGCGGAGTAATTCTCAATCAGCTGCTGTGAAATAACATCGAACATTGTTTGTTATTCATAGAAACACAAAGAACATTGTTTGGGTGGCAAAACCAAAGCCGGGCAGAGCAGGAGCACCAAACACTGTGTGGTCTACAAAGAGGATATTTTGTCATCCGAACAGAAACCAAAAGCTTAATTGGAACTCATGTTCTGAGTTCCCAAAAATCAGGCCGTGCTGGAAGTACAGACAGCCAACAAACATATGATTTAAGGTGCGGTTCAGGTTTGTAACCGCCCAACATTGGGTCGTTCAGTTTCTTACCAATCTTACACATGGGCAGAAGAACATGTGCAAGTCCCAACCTGGACTGCGGGCTGTTAACCTGCAACTGTTGCACACACTACTTAACCTAACTCGCATTTGCGAGGTCGGTGGCTCACACCGTGCATACTAGTTGGTATGCTTTTCTCATAATTTGTTAAGTATGACAGTAGCAGTTGTACTTGTTGTTTGTGCGGGTATGTGGTCAGTATCAATGGTCCAGGGATTTGGATGGCGCCTTTTTCTGGCGTTTCAGGTAGGTATGGGTAGTGTTACCAACATGTCAGGTTAATTTGCCAGCAGACTGGGATTGGCCGTGCGCGTCGGTTTTGTTTGGTTCCAGCCGAAGCCAACAACCCAACCTGCTCTGTGTTTGCACGGTTGTTACGCGGGTTGTACCCAGACCACGGTTCCATATTACAGTTCCGGTAACTGTTCTTTCTGTTGAGTATATGAGTTGACATCTTATCGTAACATAATCTATACATAGATTATTCAGAATCAACCGCTACTTCACCTCCAGCGTTCAGATTTGTGATCCAACAAAACGTCGTTGTGTGGCTTTGAAATAACACCCAAGTATAGGCGAATTTCGTGGATTGTTGATTGTGAGTAAACGAATATTGGTCAGATTGTAAATGTGAACGCGGGAGGTGAAAGAGCGGTTACTTCTGCACAATCCACTCATTGATCGTGTTACAATATGATCAGAACTCTGATTCATAATTGGAGCCAATGTTGTGAGGTTGTAATGACAGATAGTTGGTGGTAAAACCGGCCGAATTGCAACGGTCGGGGTGTTGGTGTGGCAATACACATTACAACAGTTTGGACCCAGTTCCAACCCTAACCCAGAACTGTACTAGCATGTTTGAACCATTGCTAACACTTGGTATGAGGTCAGTACATTTCATCTGCTATTAGGTTAGTACAATGTTCTTAGTATTTGTGCCAATATCAGGTTGGTGCCTTGTTTGTTAGTGACATCTATATCCCAGGGCTGTTATATCTGGCATTCCAATCCAACATCGTTAGCACTGTCTGAAGCAATGATCTTACTGTCATCAACATTCACTTTGCTTGAAGCTTGGGTACCATTCTTTAATGGGTTCGCTTCATATTTATGGGTATCAGCTAGTGGGGGCTTTTCCCCCAAATGCTTATACAGATTTCCGAATCAAAATGTGAATTTTCACTCCATTTGTTGTTACACCATGGAGTTACTAGGCAGAGAGCACAGGATCAATGCTCTACCACACCTCTTATGGCATTCAAACTGAATGAGCAACAACGCACCTTTTTCACTCCGGGAGGACAGAAAGAGGGCTAGATGTTACAATACAATGTTCCCAAGACTAACAATGTACTTGCATAAATCAATGAAATTCCAGAGACTGTGTGTGAGACCAAATGTTGGACAGATAGAGTGTGTATGTGCATCATAGGATAAGATATGATGCAGTGCAATGAGGTCTTACAGCCACAGCATCGCATGAATTTAAACATCCCATCACTCAGATTATTGCCATACATTGTGAGTGTCAGTACAAACCACCCATTGCTCAGCTCTTCACTAATGTACTAGTATCTCTTTCCGCCTGCCCAGCACTGCCCGTCTTCGTTATCCCTAACTCACCATGCATCCATCATCAACATCTCTAGTTTCCTTCTGAAACACCTGGGTGTTCCAGACGGCTTTGACAGCTCTGACACAACTGCGTAACGTCTGATGGAGAATTACACGCTTCCCGTTGCCCAGACAATGGCTCGCGTTGCATACATAGCTTCATTACTATTTGCCTGGTACACGCACCATCCTAATGACACGTGTGTTACACTCTTCGCAGAGGCTGCAGTGATGCTGTTGCCGTTGACACAACGCGTAGCGATATCTATGTCTTTCTTCGGCTGATAGCAACATTCTACAATCTCATCTATGTTTAGCTGTGAGATTTTGTCACTTATTGCAATAGTCTTCGATTCGGATACAATACTTGCCGTTGCATTTGCTTCGCAATTACCATATTTTACATCTCTGAAACATTCTGTCCAATCTTCACACTCTCTAGTACTATGCCCTCAGTCCTCCTAATTCTGCATTGATCCATCATGGGCTTGTGATGCTTCATCCACAGCATCCCTATCCCCGTTGTTGCCAACCTCGCACTCATTCCCGTCGACATCACTGGTTCCCCGGTTAGTGCTCCACATTCTGCATTGATCCACCATTGGCGTGCGATGTGTCTTGTTGCTCATCCACATTAGCATCGGCATCTGGCCCATCCTCGCCCTCATTGCTGTCAACATTACGTGTTCTGTGGTCAAACCTCTCAAGTTCAGTGGCGGGTCGTCGTCGCCAGCTGGTGGTGGGGACGGCATCGCGTTGGTTGCTTTCGTCACCTCCATCTTCATAATCCTCCCTGCCCACTGGCATCCCAATATACAGTTTGTCATATGTGCAATTGTTGGCTATCGGGATGTTTCGGTCAGTTCTTACAATGTCTGCCTCCTCACGCAGCACTTCGCAGGTCAAATGGTTGAGAAGAATAGGATTGGCCACATGCGCTGCTTTCACGCCGATGACCAACGGCAGGTGTTGGGTTCTCCGCCTGTTGGATCTGACCCTTGACTGCTGCAAGAAGGGTTTTATACACCCTTTGCTGGTAGCTCTCAGGTAGCGCGTTCCAGGTATTCATCGAAAATGTATGTGTGTCAGCAACGCCAGGCGAGGTAAACAACTTGCGACCCGTTGCAGGGTAGGAGGATGTGTTCTTTCCACCATCATTCATATAATTGCAGTAGTTCCAGGGATCAGGTCTGACCACTTTCACCTTTGACTCGGGAGGTTTCGCATGAACACCATTGTTCTTTTGGCACTCCCGGAGAGCATTGTGCAACACGGTGCAGGTAAACAAGATCAGTGGCAACGGTATATGACCATCCTTGCCATTGATTATGGAATTATACAATCCATCAGCATTCCTACCGTGGGTATTGTCCTGATGATGAAATTTGACCTAGATAGCTCGCAGAAATGCTTCCGCCAGGACATACTGGGGACGCTGACCATTCGTTAACAGCTGTCGACTAGCTCTGCGCTGGATTTCGGCTTCGTACACCACCTTCCGCACGCTCTACTAGAGGAACACCATCCTGATTTGCTGCCTGGATGGAATCAATCAATTCCAAATGATCAGTGGCAGATTTAAAGCGCTGGAGATCATAACGCTCTGCTATGTTATTCCTTGCTGGCTGGATTAAATGGGATGTAACCTTATCAACTTGTACTTGAACCTGGTACCGGTTTGAGTCTATAGTATCCAATGTGGGGGGTTGCATTTGCAAAGTTCTTTCGAGATCTCCTTTATACACGACTCACATGCCATGGACCAAATGTTTCTTTGGTGCATAGCGGTGTTCCAGTATGTCTCTATGATCTGCCAGAGCGGGCCTCAAGCGAATGCTTTTGAAACGGGTTGCGTTGCATCACTTACCGTCTCCAAGTCGCTTGAACTCAATAACTGCTGTCTGTTCCTCATTTGGAGTTCCAGGAGTCTACCCAATGCAAACGCAAGACAGGTCATATCTGAGTGACCAAACCAATAGATGCTGTGACTGCCGGAGACCATTGATCGAGGTGTAGACAGCGGCCGCAGTTGCAACTGCCGCTGCCCCATTCTGTGTGTGTTGTCAGTAACTCGCGTTCGGAGTGGATTTGTAATCATTACACAGCCTTTTGAATTCGGGATAGGTGTAGGCTGGTTTTCATGGCCTCTGGGAGGAGTGGGAGTGAAAACAATGCCGGATGCGGAGCTGGATACAACGCGATGCTTTGAGGTTCCTCTGTGTCCTGGTGTGCAAAGACTAATTGTACCCGGCGTGGAGGTTGGAGTATTTATTGACCTTCGCTGTCTAGCAGACCGGGTGGACGTCACGCATTGGTTGATATCTGCAACGTGACAATTGTTCAGCCAAGATGAGGGGGTGAAGTTCAGACCTTCGAATACAAAGGCAACCGAACTCCCTCCTTGAGTTGAATCCCTCTCCAAAGCCAGTACGGTAACTCCACTTTAGCAGGCTGAAGTTGAGTATTTCCTGACAGGCAATGCATTTGGTGATTCTCACGATGAGCAAGACTTCGAACATTTTGTACCACCGGAGTTGTGTCGGCGTGAGGGTGTTGGGATTGCATATTCTAATATTGATGTTCTAAGTTAGGTAAGTAGGAATAATTGCCTCTGCATGCGTATGCAATGGCAGGGGAGGTAGACCCCAATTCGAGTGACGATGGAGGGTTGCGACACCAAAGAGATACACAGTGTGGGCCACGGTAGACTGTAAACCCTGAAATACTCGGTGACGAGATCCCTTGAAATGCATACCATGATGGGGTTAACTGCGATCAAATTATACTCATATTTAACTCAACATTGACAATCACTGAAACAGCAATCTCTGAAGGTCCAATTGCCACACTTGAAGGATCTTTATGCCTTCTTAGGACAATTCTCGTAGCATCACACTTGTTCTTGGCACAATACTTCCAACCATCCATTCTGTATTCCTTCCGCTTCCGATTGGAAATCAGCCTCTGGCAGATCTAAACTCATCGAAAGCGAAAGATGATGCGTTCTCTATCCTACGACATCAGTTGCATATGCTGTTTCCACTGCTTGGTTTTGGTAGCCGTGTTGGATGGTTGCACAGTTGGGACAATCTGATAACTACATGGTTTGCTCCAAGATGCACGAGGTCTGAGCGGTAAAAAGAATGTATCACGCAACAGCAATACCTAGGGTGATAAACTGACCTCTCCGCAAGTACTAAATCTCCTCTCAAGGCTGGTCATTTACGAGATACCTGGGGGTTGTGCAAGGGGAAGGCTGGGCCGTTTTGTGTTCGCTAACCAAAAAACTCCACAAGATGAACCTTGAACCAAGAAATCTCCGAAACTCAAGAATATATCCCTTCCTCCCACCTTCACCTCCATTCTCATTTCAACCTGTATTATACCCACCAACAGTATCCTGATCTCGACATCACTTGACTTGCACAAACAAATGCCTCTTGTTCCAAAACACACCAGAAAACCAACATAATATTGTACTTTCCCTCTGGGCTTCCTTCCGCTACAACTGTATCAGGATGCTAATGTTTCGGATGGAGATTCATTTTCAACTCACAGCCATGGCACCATAGGGCAGCATCAAAGGAAAGGGAAAGGCTAGGGCAAAGATGCCGACATCGGCTATCAATTGACACCTGTCGTGGGATCGGGGCTGTAGAAAGGGATACAGCTTGCAATACACCTGGGACGTCGTACGGATACACAATCTTTGCTGAGTGAATGGAGAGAGGGCATGTGACCTCTTTTAGGTTATAATCCTTCTTGATCCAGTCACGAATTGCTACTGTTCACAATTCCAGCTGTTCTGGCCACACTGCAGGAGCACCAGTTTGCCCTTTCGGTAGTACAGGGCTGCGTTCCACTCAGAATTGGGGGCAACAATTGACGAAACCTGCAACCAAATGAACAATTGGAGTTAGGAGAATCCCCGTGGCTTCGGGGATCAAGTCGATCTCCTCAATCTTCAAACAACCAGCTGGCAGAATGTTAAACGCATCGGGGAGCAATTCTCTTGGTACAGTAGGGATAATCTCAGGGTAAAGATTTCGCCACCAAGCTGTCGGCAGTACACACCAGGCGATTTCCTGGCTGTTAGACCACTGAATCCCAATGAGAAAATCGACGAGGATGATGATGATGATGACACCTTGGCAAATCCCAGTACACCAAGCGGTGGAAGGAGCCGTCCTGGTGATGACAATGATAATTACAACAGCGAGAGTGAGGAGGACACCCAAGGTGGTAATCAAGGTACCGGGATCGGGATGGGAACAATCGAAGAAAAGGGGAAACAGAAGGCGACTGAGGTTGGGATGGTGAAAGGGAAGGGGAAGGGGAAGGGAAACAGTAAAGGGAAAGGTAGTGGTAAAAACACACCAGGGGGAGATGATATCTCTTGTGCCATTGCTTTGCAGTTGCAGAAGGCAATGTCAGAGGCATACTTGGACACAGAAGTGTAACTAGAGCCGGTCGATTTACAGCCGGATTCATCGCCAGCCATGTCAATTGACTCAGTTGAAGAAACCAACTCTACTAAGTTAGACGACCAATATGACTCAGAACGTGATTGTGAGGTGGATCTGCAAATGGAGGATGATTTAGATGAACTGAACGGCGTTGATTTAGACGGCGATGAGCATACGGACAGGGACGGTGATGATGAAGAAGATGACGACAAGGATTATTAGATCAAAGAGGAGGTGGAGAATGAGCATAAGGAGCAGGATGAGGATGAGTATGAGGATGAGGATGATGGCAAAGAACCTTGGACAATTGACCAGGGAGTGATTGTAAATACATCGACTGCCAATGTTGATAACATGCCACACAATGAGTCAACCGTGCTGCCTGCACATGGCCAGTAGATGTGTGATGACACCCCATGGCCACAGCCTCGAGCGCCTACCCTATGACCAAAAACCCCGGAGCCTCCCCAACGTCCTGGGACACCCGAGACTCATACCCTCGGTTTGCTGGAACTTTTGGTGCTTGTGATGTCGCACAATCCACGCCCAGCGGCGCCAACCCTGCGAGAAGCTGAGGCAGCCGGAAACACCTTCGATGTTGATGTGGAGGAGCTGCTACTCGGCGAATCGGCAGGTGGCGACAGTCTCACCAATGGCCCTCTCCTGGCTGTCCCTTTCCCAGATGTCCCTCTTCCCGATATCCCTCTCCCCGATGTCCCTCTCTCTCAAGTACGTCTCCCTGATGTCCCTCTCTCAGGTGTGTGCCCTGATGGCTCGGTAGGCGAGGAGTGAACCAGTCAGTGCAGTCCAGAAGAGGAATGTGTTTGGGTTAGAGTCGAGTTGGTGTGTTGTGAGTTTTCTTTGCTGTAATCTACACATCACAGGTACTGATTAAGGAACGTGTGGAAGTGTTTTGATCGTATGGGCTAGGGTAGAGTGCTTGTAAGTTTCGTTTGTTCTGATCTAGTTGTCTGAGGCATTGATCATTACATGCGTTGCGACATTTTTGTTTTGCTCAGGGTGAATTTTATATTTACACATAGTATTATGAGATATCGCGCATGCAGTGTTTTTACAACACCTGGCATGATGATGTTGAGGCTCAATAAATCTCTCAAGTATCATGAGCTTATACTCCCACCAGACTGTTTAGGCCCAGCACCAACTTCAGCCCCTGTCTACAGTGAATAATCCACTTCTCCCGCGTTGTCGACAATGCCAGAGAAGACTCCTCATTCCGTTGCCCCGAACTTTCATGCTGAAAGAAGTTCACCTCAGTCAGATGCCGTCTTAAACATATCAAATTACGCCATTCTGAACACCTTCAAGTTGCAACTTATCCAACTTTTTGCAGTGCGCCCCCACAGGGTGAACCCTGTCAACATTGTGAATTCAATGCTAACGATAATTCAGGCGAAGACTTGGACCCATTTCCCTACCTCGAATATGTTGGGAAAATCAGAGTCTCAAAGTCTGAACCAATGCCAGCTCCTCTGCTGCAGATAGAAACCTTCCCTGGTGCCGGTGCTCCGCTGAACAATTACATTGCTGCGCCATGGGAATACGACGCTCAGGGTTGAGTTGAGATGAACCTGCAAGAGAATTCCTACAACCCGTTTGCGATTCGTGAAGAGTACAAATCTGTCCAATCTGGGATTATGAAGATGGGCCTGATGATGTACTATAACAACGATCTAAAGGAAGAAAACTCCACTCTGTGTTTCCCAAGCCTCGAAAACAGTGATGGCGTCCAGAAGCTTGTTGCTACCTAGCCAGATGATCAGGAGCTTGGGGAGTGGAAACTACACACTCTCCAGGACATGTAATGGAATGACAATGACCACCACGCTATCAAATACTGGAGTTGAGACATGATTAACAGCACGAAATGGATAATGCGGCAGCCAGCATACGCCGAGCTTCATATCTACAACCCAGAGCATGGCTTCAACAGTGATACGCCACCGAAACACCTCTATACTGAAATGCCTACTGCCGACTGGTAGTGGGAGACACAGGTAGGAAGAAATACTGCTGGCGAATAATGTGCTAATCGACGGTTAGGTACTGCTCAGAATGGTGGATACATTAGTTCCCTTATTCTTCATGTCCAACGGAACACATCTCTCGAATTCTGCTGGTGACAAGAAAGAGTGGCCTGAACATATGACAATTCGCAATCTATCTTCTACGATTCGCCAGATTCACTCAACGCACAGCATCGCAATGGTCACTTTCCTGTGGATTCCCATCATAAACTGCACTAATACTCAGATGCGGCATAATCAGCAGCGGCAAACAAACCGGGAGTTGCTGAACGAAGCACTCCAGCGTACACTCCACCATCTCAGCTTGAAACACAATCCCAGCGCCGAGAGTGGGTATTACAAAGTTCTCTGTCAAGATGCCAACTTCAGGCGTTGTAAACTGGTTTCAGCCTGAGCATGGCTTGCAGATTGCCCTGAGTGTAGCGACCTACATCATGTTGAGCAGCATGTCTGTTTTTGGTGCAAGTGTCCATAGAAATAACTTGGAGATTATGGCCCACCTGACAAACAACACCACCGGCGGGATCACACCCTATATATGGAACACTCAGTGATGCCAACACCATATCAGCCAATGCCAAACCGTCGTAGCACCATGTTCACCCAACAATTCAACGTATTTCGACCTATTCCCGATATCGTGAGCTATCTCCCTAAGCCCAACCTCGTCCATTCAATGCCGATCGGCATGCTTGATCACCTGCAGAAGTTGGTTTTCCAGTTCATAACCATACACGAACGGCTCAACCAGTACAAAGGAATATTGTTATCCATGCCTGCTTACCATGACCTCACACCAAGTATTAAGTTGTATGAAGAAGTTTGTCGATTGAATAGGAAAGAGGAGAAGGCAATGAGACGGTACCTGCGTGGAGTTCTAACCCAGTCTCTACAAGGCGGAAGCCCCCCTCAGTGTCCCGTATTCAATAATGCAATCTAGTGCACACTCCCATTGTTAGAATGCTATATGTATGCTTGATGTAAATCGCACGATGATCCAACATTGAGCTATACGGAGGACATCTTACATCGTTTTCACGCCTTCAAAGATGTGTTCTCACTCGGGCGAGCCAGCAAAACAGTGAAGATCAAAGCCAATGCCCTGAGTACGGAAATTGTGAAGAAGTGAAAGATAGACGAGGAGACAAATGATGACACTTGAGAACTGCCCCACTAGCGGCACGAAATGAAAGCCTCGCGGGATACTATCAGGCACGTGATAGATGTTTCCATCATCATAGATGACAACTTCAACATTCCAAAGATCCACTTGATGACGTATTGGGTTGAACAGATTTGTCAATACGGAGCCTTGCCACAGAATTCTGCTGAGAGACATGAACATGCCCATAAAATGTACTGCAAGGATAGTTGGATCGCCTCCAATTACAATCTCAAAGACCTGTGACGGGTGATGACCATTCAGCATCGCATCCTCAGCTTCGAAGTCAGAGTGCTCAATCTCCAAGCCCTGGCTCAGAGTCGGTAGATTATCGCAGCCGGATGCCAAGTCCTCCCTTCCAGTCCGGATCAGGCTGCCCCTCTGAGACCCCCCTCGTATGTGAAGCCCAAATTCATGGGACCCCACCACCGCTATAATGGAAAGCATTCTGACGCTATATTCAACATCTTCAGAGCATTATTTCACAATACGCAAGACGCAATGCACTGCATGGCAATATGCAGCGGAAAATAGGAGTGTATGAATCATAAGTTTCATATCAAGACGTATATATTGGATGAACTACTGCACGCAACGGAGCTTTTTATTTACCATAGTATTATGCGTCATGTTGAAGGTTTAGAGGGTGAAGCCATATCTCGGTTGAGTCGATGCAGAGGAAGCCAGAGCTGGCATGGAGGGTATCGAAAGAATGACAAGGTATGGGCAAAACAACACCCAAGGAGATGTTAAACCTAGTGTTAGCAAAGGATCCGGGTAACCCGCCAGCGGTCCGGTTTTCGGCTGGCGGTTTGGTTCAGTTTGGCTCGTTACCCGGGCAAAAACTGGAACCGCTATGGCTTGGCGGGTTTGTTACCCGGACCAGACAGAAACCCTATGTTCTTTGCCCAGGTAGGAACCAGACCGCAGGTCCAGTTTGCGGCTGCTACATTTCTGGCTCCAATTAAGTATTTGAGTTCTGATAAGATCATAACATGATGTATACGTTGATTGTGCAGTGTAAGCCGATACTTCTCCTCACACCTTCAGAATTGAGATTGGACTGATATTTGTTTCAGTGGCTTTGGAATAAGCGTAGATTATAACCGAAAGTCGCGGGTTTTCGACACTGACTCAACAAACATTGGTCGGTAACCAATTCTGACAGCGGGAAGTGATAGAGCATCCTAATCTGCACAGTCTGCATATACATCATGTCATGATACGATCAGAACTCAAATACCTAATCGGAGCAAAACATCTGGGCTTGCAAAGGCCGTGTTTTGAGGTGGAAATTGGCCCAAATGGCAATCTTCCGTGTATTTCATGTGGTAAAACCGTGGCCACAGTTTTGTCCCGCTTTCAACCCCAACCTGGAACCGTTCTTGCGGGTTGCAACCATTTCTCACACCAGTTATAGCGCGCTAAATGGGTGTCTCCTGTGGCAACTGTGATGAATATTCAAAATCAAACTCCAAAACGAGGATTGAGCTTTCATTGAGTATTGGTTGGCCCTCACGCGCACCACAATATCTGAAAACTCGGGTATCTTGAATCCCCTCATGACATTTATACATGTGAGCGAAACACCGCCAGCCTTGTCTTTGCAAGTTTTCAACTTGGGAAATATTGTCGGCTGTGTGCACGTAATTCCAGCAATAACTACTAGTAGTAAGACATACGACGGATGGAATGAGCAATGGATTTTCAATAGCTACCTAGACCTGGCGACTTGGAATGCTGTGTATACTTAGTCAAGAGAGAATTGCATTTTGTGCGCAGGTAGAAGGAAAGCGAGGAGAGTTATTCCCAGCGTCACCCATCGCATTGCAATCCCAATGCAAGTGCATACCCAATGAACTCATGTTGACATATTGTCATACTTGGCCACAATGCCAGAGTGAACGCTTCAAATAGTAAACTGACAGAATCTGAAGGAACAGTAAAACAGTATTCGGAGAGCAATATTCAACTCAATGTGTTGTATGGACACCGGGCGCAGAGTAATCAGCCACTCAGGTGTCTCTGAAGTCTGGGACGCAGCGCGTCCACTCGAACAGAGCCAGTCCGCCACAACGGAATAATCTTTTGCGTCTATCTCTGCTGTCTGCCCATTACTGAGCTCAATGGGGCAGGTGAAAAAGGGATTTCCCACCCACAACATGTAATTTCTTTGCCTGGGTAATGGTAACTCTCTATGGACAATTTGAAATCTCTGTGATATTACATCGGATAATCTTATGTGCTGACCAGCCTATCATACAACAATATCAGTGTGTTTCAACATATTGTCACATAGATCATCTTACACTAACTTCCACCAGTTCAGGATCATTCAATTGCCCCCAGGTGCACAATATTGTGGCCTGTATGTGCAGTTCGAATATGCCTGAATTCGAGCCTGTAGCAGTATCTCTGAAATTTGTTGATGTCAACAGCGAGGTGCATCTCAAAGTTTTTGTGTTGTTGGGAATCGAAGTGGCCAGATTGGTCACGTACAGGGTTCGACAAGGCTGGTCTGTACCATTCCTGGCGTTCCAGTTGTCATCTCGCCCATTTATCAATTGAGATATATCTCCAGCTATCCATCTAGCCAGACTATAGACATCGACAGATGCCCAATCAGTTTTCAATACTTTCACTCTGTCAAATTGTATGACTTCCAATGGCAGGACATTCTGCTGTATATGTACTACCTGCAAATCAATCTTTGGTCACTCACAGCGCTATATAAATGCATCAATCTCAAGATTACTAAAAATACATCAGCAGAATGTAAATCAGTCCGGAAGCCACACGCAAACCTCCCAGACACTCCGGTAGCCCTCACCAGTCTTTCCTATCCCTTCCAGTTGCTCACAGACCCCCCTGGACCTTTGCAAAGTGCTCTCAGACTCTGCAAGAGGATTCCCAGGTGCTACTGAAAGCACCTGCAGGTATGGATGTGCATTCAGGACACTACAAGAGTTGACTACAAGGATAGTCAGATTGTGGAGTGGTTGAGACCTCCGCACTGGTCTGGGGGAGACTTGGTGCCATCATTACAACCCTGTAGTTCTCAGAATTCCATATGCACAAACCATGTCGCCTATCATATTCATCTTTGTTACAGTCACAAGATTTGCTACCTCATATTATGGCAAGCATTATTTATGTCTCTCTATATATATTCGAGTTTTGGTGCCAGCTTCGCTGCCCTTTGGAGGTACCAGGATTGATCATCGCCAGCGCAACTCCTAGAATGACTGTACCCCTGGCTGTCAAGTGCTTGGAGGGTACAAAAAGTTGGCCACACTTCCAGATATGATATCAAGTCCTGGCAGGCATTCCGCTTCGCTAGAATATGTAAAGATAATCAAGTGACATCAATGACTTGATTTGTGTAAAGGAGAAAAGATGAATGCACCACCTGGTCTCTCTACCAAATAACACATTTATGGTGCCATGCCACGTTCCACATCAATCAATGTCTGTATGTAGGTGAATATTCAACTAAATGGACTATCCAGCCACTGTCTTGGATGTTTCTGCTGAGGGACATTATGGCGGAGAAGAGGAATGGAGAAATGAATCGAAACCACATCAGCAAACAGTGTGAGGCTCTATACCTTACTTGACCACCACTGATATGCCCTAGGATTTTTGAGGTGAATCAATGGATCTAGAAGGCTAAAGGACAATCTGCAACACTCCACCATACATCCTGCACCAGTATATGGAAGTTCTGGAGGGAGCAGCGATAGCTCGAGGAGCTTAACAATATGGTAACAGGATTTGACAGAATATGAAGCCTGGAGGATCCCCACATATTGCATGGATCAACAAACACTCAACATGAGTACATGTAACCAAGAGCTGGAAATAATACAGTGCATATTTCATTGTGTGGTAAAATAATAAATCAGCAAAAGTACAAATTGACAATAGCCTGCACTATGCAAACATGAGAACATACACAACTCATAGCAAGCTTCCCGTGAACCCCTGGACACTGTTCAGTCTATCATCATGTACAGTCCATTCATAGCGGTGTTTACCTGTGCCTGTGAAACATTATCAGACTTGTAGCCAGAGATGGACGTATACCTGTGTGAACTACATGGCTGTTATAGCAGTACGGAGTCCACTGGAGAGCCAGCTTACTCTCGAACACCTGATTAGAGTCTGCTTTGAAGCCTGCTTGATATCCTGCTTGTAAGCCTACACTATAGCCTCCTTCAGAGCCTGCTTAATGTCTGCAGGACAGTGAAATGTTTGCGTGCTGCAGCTGAAAAATGCATAAATCGGAAGGAGTTGAGTTTTCCCCATCATGAATTTGGCCGATGAAAATCTATGAGTTGTTGGAAGGTTTGATATGCATGTTGACGAACTGAATCTACTTGTCTGAGTGCGTCTGGTACTATAATCACCATCACTGGCAACACTATCATCATCGCTATCATCACCATGGCCATCATACCATTGCCATCACCACTATCAGCCCTGGACTGAGTGTGTACACATACACCTACAATCTGTAGACTGTAGACAGCAGATTTTGCCAGAAAATCTAAGTCGCACAATCAAATTTTCTAATATTGCAGCAGAATGTAAAATTGTAATTATCAATAGTATAACTATGAGGCATTGTGACATCTCATTGTGATGGGAACAATAAAGATAAAGTTGACACTGTAATATTGATTGATGTTATGATTTCTGCCATGATGTGCCACTCACTACCCACTACCCATGATACACCTCGAGGTGCCTAATGGCTGCATCTTTGGAAGTTTCTTGATTAATTACGAAGATGCATATATTGGAGAATATTGTCTTGTGAAATTGAGAGTGTCTTGCCTCTTGAGAGCAAACTTGGAAGCATTAAACCAAGTAGGCTGGGAGCGTATGATGTAACACAATTGCAAACATACTTGAGAGCATGCTTGGAAGTATGGTTTGGATCATCATGAGAGCAGACATAAACACATATATGACTGCGAGTATACTATCATATGCTATTAGGAGAGTTGTTGAGAGCATGCTCAGAAGTGCACTGGAGAATGTCCTTGGAGGTGTTCCTGGGAACATACTTGGAGTGTACTTGAAGGCTTCTTGGGAGCTTACCTGGGAGAATAGAGTGAACCAGGCTTGAAATATGTGATTAAGTGGGATTCGAAGCATACTTGAGATCGTACTCAGGTGTGTACTTATGAGCATCTTGAGATCTTACTTGGAAGCATGCAATGAAGTGTATTCATCTGGATTGTTGAATGTAGCATATTGTACATTATTAAGCGCACAAAATTGTGTGTATAGAGTTATAGTCATATAGTCACCACACAGGTTAATAGAAGCTGTTACTGCCATCCCTCTGATATAATCTGGATTACATTCCCAGAAACTGCTTTTCAATGGGTTTTGCATTACATAATGTCATTTTTATTTCGGTGTACCTATCTATTTCTGAGTCTTCTAAATACATACACTTGCCATCACCCAGTCCACCTCTGCTATCTCTGGGCTCCACCATCTCCCTGCTGGCTTTGCGTGCGGATATATCCAGTCGAGATAGAATATAGATGTTTCCGCCACCCTATTTAGACTCAACTCCATCTTCTACAGTATACACACAGTACAGGTTCCAAGCCCACTACTCAGGGAGAAATCACCTTACGAGATGTATCACTAATAGAGAAGCTGCATTTGGTATGGTGATTCCTACCATATTTGTCACGTGGCAACATGTGGTCCTATGAAGCTACACATCGACTAGATTACTATGATACGCAGGTGATTGTGTGTGCTGGATACAATGAACTTGAGGGCAAGCTACCAGATACAATTAATTGCATGCTTCCATGTATAGTGTTAGTAACAGGTCCAAATGCCCGGATCGGTTCCGGTTCCGGTTCCACCCGAAACCGGACCGTGGCAACGATTCTTGCCACACGAAAACCCTGGCACACCGGAAATGGGCCGGTTTTACCACGAAATACCCAGCATTTCAACATGACAACTGTGCCTCCAATTAAGTATTTGAGTTCTGATCGTATCATGACATGATCAGTACGTAGATTGTGCAGTTCTACCCGCTGTGTCACCTCCAAATCTCAGATATGTGATCTGACAATTATTCATTGAGTCCCTATCGAATACCCGATAATTCCGCTAAAAATGGGCCCTTTTTTCACAGCCATTCAATGAATATCAGTCAGATCGCGAATCGGAAAGCGGGAGGGGAAAGAGCGGTCAGAACTGGGCATTGTACGTACTGATCATGTCATGACACGATGAGAACTGAAATACTTAATTGGTGGCAAAGGTGTAGGAATCGTAAAGTTGGAACCGCGGTCCAGTTCCAACCCGGCCGAAAAACCATTGGTTCATGTCCTGTCCGGGTAACAAACCTGCCAAGACAATGCGGGTCGGGTTTTAGGCCGGGTAACGACCTGAACCAAGCCGAACCGCCGGCCAATAACCAGACCACTGGCGGGTTACCCGGACCCGGTGCTAACACCATCCATGTACGCTCGCAAGTGTACTTCTAATTGCACTCGATTGCTCACTCATGGCCACATTGACCGTACCTCTCAATTTCTCTCGATGGCACTCTCCCAACCTGCTTGACTAACCCTCTCAAGTATTCTCTCAAGATGCTCCCAACTACAGTCTATGTATGCTCTCAAGTACACTCCCAATTACACTCAATGACACAGTCCCAGCCGACTTGACAATACACATCCAAATATGCTCTCAGGACGCTCTCAATTATACTTTCAGTATGCTCCTAGGTATATCGCCAAGTATATTCTCAAGTACACCCAGGTATGGTGTCCAGGCCGCCCCCAATTGCACTCGATGGCACATTCCCTGCCTGGTTGACTGTCCGTTCCAAAGTCAGCTCGCAAGACACTCCCGATTACACTGCTGTTCACACTCCCAAGTACACTCCCAATTGCACTCGATGATACACTCCCAGCCTGGTTCAAAATATGCTCCCAAGTAAGCACTCAAGGCCCTCCCACGTACACTCCAAGTACGCTCCCAAGCCCTACTCCAAGTATGTTCTCAAGTACACTCTTGGGCATGGTCTACAGGATGCTGCCAATTGGACTTGATGGCACACTCCCAGCCTGCATGACTGTACATTCCCAAGTAAGCTCTCAAGATGCTCTCTATCATAGTCCAGAGCATGCTCGCAAGTACACTGCGGATTGCACTATATGTCACACTGCAAGCGTACTTGACTATATGCTCCCAAGTGACCTCTCAGGATGCTCTCAATCACACCCCCAAGCATGCTCTCAAGTACACTCCCAATTGCACCCGACGGCACATTCACAGCCTGCTAGACGGGACACTCTGACCAAGTCCGCTCTCAAGACACTCCGAAGAAGATCCCCGAGTACGCTCCCAGGTACACATCCGAGTCCCTTGCAAGTACACTCTCAACAGAGGAAGACACTTCCAATCTCACTTGACTATCTGCTGACTTGTATACTCCTCCATGCTCAATGCCGAGACTTGCTGAGTTGCAGATGCCAGGCACTGCACGATGTGAGGCTGCTGGCATATGGCGGGCATAGTTTGGTAGGCGGCGGGCTGCGGGTGGCATGTGGCTTGTGTCGTGTGGCAGGTGGGAGGTGGCCGGCACCGTATGTTGGCCAATATCATGATGTTGGTCAGGATGGTTGTCGGAACCTCATCAGTAGCGTGGCACCCAGGCGAAGATCTCACGATGCCTGATGGTCCTGGTGTTGACGATTACAGCCTCAGATTGTGTGGGAAAGGTATACACTTCGATCTCAGGGAGAGCAGATCTCTGACTCAGTTTTCTCAGCTGAATCTGCAGCCTTTTACTCGTTGATTTTGGGCTTATCCGTAGACATTTGGTCCAGGGCTGATGGCGATAATTGTGATGGTGATGATGGTGATGGTGTGTATGATGGTGATGGTGATGGTGATGGTACCAAAAACACTTAGTCAAGTAAGTAGCCTCTGTCAATGTCAATGTCAAAGCTTCAACAGACTTCTAGCCTATTAACCAAAGCTTCCACAAACTCAGAGCTGTCCATCGTCGAAAGGCTTACCGAGGAAACTCTACTCCTCTCAACGGGTGGCTCTCCAAAATGCAGCTCCCAAGCGCAGCTCTCTGAGGCAGGCTCTCAAGGATGCTCTCTAGCAGGCTATGAAGCACGCTTCCAAGCAGGCTCGCAAGTACCAGCGGGTTCTCCAGGGGACTAATTCTGTCCAGTACCAGTATAACAGCCCAGCTGTAAAGACATGTATAGGGCCATCCCCAGCCTCCAGCAATAGACAGTATCATAGGCCCACATGCATATAACTATGAATCGACTATAGGTGACTCTAGGCTGAGTGTCGCACTAGGGTCCACAGGCAGCTGCCTATCAGCTCCGTGTGTGAGAGTGTAGGTGCATTGAAGCCTATAGACGATTTGCACTTTTGGTGATGGAGTATATCTCTCCACGTCTCAGTATGTTGGTACTATGTCTATGGCCCTAGCAATTATTGTTAGTTGAAAAGAAGCTTTCTGTACGGCAATTTGAATTAGTTTAAATCCAATGACGTTACCAAGTTGTGTTCTAATCACAACATGTTCTAGGAATGAAACATCCATAAACAGGTTGTATTTCACTTCCCAGTTGCCAATTTACTCCATTGCAAATTCTCCTCATACTAGTGTGAAAAAACATTACAATACAGGTATTGATCCGCAACTACTCACCCAATATTAAAAATATCATGAATGTCAACCTGGGATGTGAAAGCAGGTAGAGTTATATACATTTCATATATATCACACATTGTTGTCAGAGTGCAACTTGCAGACTTGAATTGGTTGGTTGTTTTTAATTTGAGTACTTCTGGTTTATACTTGCCACTATGAGCCACTCAGCCGCTCAGCCACAGAGTGCTGACCAATAAGAATCGAAAAAGACACATTCCGTCTGCTTACATGAATGACATATGGGCAATCTGGCAACAGATGGTAGTGGAGCATAATCGGAAGAGCACAATCGGAGGAGCACCTGGAGATGCCCATTGAGACAACCTAGAGATGAACCACTTGGAGGCCATTGTGGTGAAACAACGGACCTAGAAGGCAGAGAGCTCACCATCAACATTCCCCCACACCTCTCGCGACATCGAAAGCGAATTCGTGAGGGAGAGCAGTACCAGCTGGAGGAGTGTAGGAAGGTTCAAAGATATGATACTACCCGGCCGTGAGGATCCACACAATTGCATGGATGCAAGAACTCTCGGAAAGAGCGAGTGAGACCAAAGGTTGGGAAAGATAGAGTGTGTATTTTCATTGTATGACAAGATGAGATGAAAATGAGTTGATATCTATCTACCCCGGGGTCTCCTGAATATATACTATGCGTCGCTCATTCCACCTCCGTTACCCCGGTATCTCTGTACACCCACCGTCACTCCTTGACATTGTAGTTGGAGCCTGTGATCGAGCGAGGTCAGAGATGCATTTGTAGGCCGGGATCAAGTGAACTGGGTGATACACTCTGAGGCCGCAATTGAGCGTGTTTGTTGATGCAATTGGAGACCGAGATTGAGTGAACCCAGAGATACACACGGAGGCCATCATTGAACGAGTTTGCAGATGCAATTGGAGACCGAGATTGAGTGAACTGAGAGATACACTCCGAGGAGGTGATCGAGCGAGTTTGGAGATGCAGTTGGAGACCGAGATTGAGTGAAGTCAGAGATATACTCCAACGCAGTGATTGTGCATGTTTGGAGATGGAATTGGAGACCACCATTTGGTGAACTCAGAGATGCATTTGGAGGCCTTGATTGAGCGGGTTTGGAGATGCGCTTGAGGCTATGATCGAGTGAGATTGGAAGAGTACTTGGTGGCAATCTATGTGGAGCAATGATTACACCAGTCCGTGCGATCCCGGTCCATGGTAGGGCTCAGTCCAGTCCAGTTTAATGGGAAGGTCGGACTGGACGGATCCACAGACTGGCAGTCTTGGACAGGCCGGGCTTGGTCTGGACCGATCCATGTACCCATAAAATTTTGACATTGCTTTTTAGCCAAGTACTACTCAAAAGATGACTCATCCTCACGTTTGATCACCACTCACCTCTGAATACCCGCTCTGATCGCAATTATTCCACTTCTGTCTGTATATTTGTCTTCATCAAGATGTATTTTCCGAAATTAAAAAACAACTAATGGGGGAAGCATACCCTAACCCTGGACAGCGTGAGGTATCGGTCCTGACCAAGCAAAGTCCAATCTGTCAGCAACTGGGATCGGTTCGATCCCAGTCCAACTATTTCTTGGACTGGACCTCGACCAGACTGGAAGGTTCCTGTCTGGACTGATCCATTGCTGGACTGGTGTAATCATTGATTTGGAGGGAGGTGTGACGGCAACTGAGACTGTATTCATTGGTTAACTTGGAATTGTGGGAATGTAGAGAGTGGAGTACAACATCCACCGAGAGATGAGAAACTAGCTGGGAGCAGGAGACTGTCAATCTTAGGATGATGTTGTTCTTGGTGTATGCTGTACTCAGTGTTAACTCATGATTATGGCATGCGGAGTTATAGAGGGATGACTTGACTTCTTGTTCTTAGGTGATGGTAGCATTGAGCAAAAGTAAGAAAGCGATCAGCGGAGATGGGTGAAATCATCGTGAGAAACTGAGACATAACAGAATTTCGTGTACGAGTCAATTGACCAGACCGCAGCAAGTACGAGTCTCGATTTGGCGGGTAACAACACCGATCGGTGGTCATCCATGCCCAATCAGGTCAGTCGTACTCCTGAATTCTCACAGCCGCTCGTATTCTCCAAATGGTTCACATCTTCATCCCCTATCCCTCTCTTTCGCGTCCACAAATCATCAATCATCGCCAGAACACAAAGTTAAGTCATCACTTTCTGTCTCTCCATGCCATGATCATGAGTTACCGCTGAGTGCAGCATACACCGAGTGCAGCGTACACCGATTACAGCATACACCGTGTACCGCATAAACCTGAGACTGTCTGTCGTCACTTCGTTCTCACGATTTTGAGTTGACCCATCAATGTATCTTCAGCTTCCGGTGTGTCTCCCTATCGACCGACAGCCACCACCCAGCTCCCCATAGGAACTTCAGAGGTAAAGTCACATTGTCACATTCCGACGGTTTCGAGTTAATGAACTGATGCTTAGAGTCTCGGCAGCTGGCGCCCCTCAAATCAACCACCTCCAGATCAACCACCTCCATGTACTCCATTAATCTCGCTTGATCATAGCCTGCAAATGCATTTCCAAAATCACTCCATCACGGCCTCAGAGTGCATCTCTCAGTTTACTCTAGCATGGCTTCCAGGTGCATCTCCAAACTCTCTTAATTACAGTCTCAGAGTGTATCTCTGGGTTCACTCAGTCTTGGTATCGAATTGCATCTACAAGCTCGCTCGATCACAGCCTCAAAGTGCATCTACAAAATTGCTTGATTGAAGCCTCAAAGTGCATCTCCACACTGGCTCATTCCCAGCCTCCCAGTGAATCGCTAAATTCACTCCGGCTCCAGTTCCAATTGAATCTCCACACTCGCCCGATCATGGCTTGAGTCCACTCAATTGTGATTTTAAGGCCCACCGGGAATTGCTCTCATGCACCGCCTGCAGCCAGAACGGATATACCAGATGTAGATGGGTGGCTATATAGGGAATTATATGCATTGATGAGGATACAAACTGAATGGATGAGTTATAAAAATCGTTGAATGAGAAGTAGTGGCCATGATTTCCAGGCTAACCTGCAGCAGTTCCAAAGGAGATATTGTTTTTCCCAGACTGCTCTCCTGTGAGTCGAGGTGCTCCCAGACATGTCCCCGGCATTCACAGGTGTATCTCTGGCGTTCCCGGGTGCTTCGAGACTTGTCATCGGAGCTCCCAGGCTTGTCACCGGCGCTCCCTGTTACTCTGAAGGCCTGCAGCAATTCCCTGCTAGGGTTTGATACTCCCCTGAAATTGACAGATCTAAGTTTACACTCTGCATTCTCTCAGACACTCCTGGACGCTTCCAGTGACCAATATTCAGTTTGCAGATGTAACTATGAATATATTCCCTAAGTGTCAGTGATTTTCAGCAAACTTCCGCAGTGTAGATGTTCATAGATTGTTAAACCATGCTAGATAGCTGCAAGTTAGTTGAATGGAAAACATATCTGCGACAGGTAACCAGGCTGATCAATGACAAGGGTGGTGTTCGATTCAGCGAACCTGTCAGACTGTACTGTGAATATGCAGATTGCTACGCAGTCCATCTGACTGCTTCCAAATTCTGGTGTGATCATAGGCCTCCTATTCACATACTGCTGATCGTTCACTGTAACACCTAACTACATGTAAAAGCACCTCAAGGTGCATCTCATCATTGGGTTGAGCTCAGTCTCAATATGTATGTCGAAATATTCTTCTGTGTTGCCTCAATATTGTTTTCCTTCATTCATGCAACACTAGTATAAAGTTGAATCTTTCAGTTTACTATATTATGACCTGCATTTGAAACTCAAAGTTTACTCAACATCTGCCTTTTAGTATATCTCCACACTCACTCCATCATATCCTCCAAGTTCAACTTTAAGTTCACTCAATCTGTGTCTTCTAGAGCTTCTATCATTTTCACCATATACTGTTCTCAGTCAGATTGAATGTGTATACATAGACTAATAGATTGAAATTAGTCATCATCAGCAAAGAACTTTCCGTCCGGGCCGAATGGCTGCGCCAGAGTGGACACGGTGCATCAGAGCTATCAGAGACACCCCGGTGGTGGATTACTATGCGGCCGGCATCAATATGACACGGTGAGTTGCATCTCACCCTCTGATCGGTGTTTCGCCATTCCTTATTCCTCTCAAAATAACTCCTCATGTTCCTGGTACCTTTAGCTCGAGGAGTGTAGGAAGAAAGTGAGAAGATGTGATACTACCCCGCCGTAATGATCCACGCAATTGCACTGATCCACAAAATCTCCCAAAGAGCGAGTGAGATCGAAAGGTGGCAAAAGTAGATTGTGTATTTTCGTTGTATGACAAGATGAGATGAAAATGAGATGATGTCTAACTGTCTACCCTGGGGTCTCCCGAATATATACTTCGCGTCACTCATTCCACCTCCGTTAGCCCTGTATCTCCGTACACCCACCATCGCTCCTTAACGATATACGTGGAGGGCTTGATTGAGCTAGGTTGCAGATGTACTACGAGGCCGAGATCGAATAAACTGAGGGATGCACTTGGATGCAGTGATCGATCGAGTTTGGAGATGCCATGGGAGGCCAAGGTCGAGTCAACTCAGAATTGCACTTTGAGGCCTTGATAGAGTGAGTTTGGAGATGCAATTGGAGACCGAGATTGAGTGAACACAGAGGTACACTCTTAGGCCGTGATCCAGCTAGTTTGGCGATGCATTTGGAGGCCAAGATCGAGTGAACTCAGAGATGCACTCTGAGGCTGTGACCGACCGAGTTTGGAGATGCACTTGCAGGCTATGATCGAGCGAGATAGGAGGAGTACTTGGACGCGGTCCATTTAGAGAGATGCACAATGGGAGCTGAGACTCTATTCATTGGTTAACTCGTAATGGTTGTAATGTCCAGAGTTGAGTACTATATGGTCCGCCGAGATATGAGAGACTGGCTGGGAGAGGAAGACAGTCTATCTCAGGATGATGCAGCAAGTGGTGTATGCTGTACTCGGTGTTAGCTCACAATCATTGCATGGAGAGATAGATTGGGATGACTTAACTTCGTGTGCTGAGGTGATGGTAGGGACAGACAGAAATCAGAGGAGATGGGGGAAATCATCATGAGAAACTGGGACTTGAGAGAAGTTCGTGTGAGAGTCAATTGACCATCCCGGCTGTGGCAGGTACGAGTTCCGATCCAGTGGGTATTATCCCCGATATGTGGTCTTCTAAACCCGACCAATCAAGTGGTACTCCTGATTTCTAATAGCTATTCATATTCTCCATATCGTTCTCATCTTCATCCCTAATCACCCTCTTTCTTGTCCACAACTCTACCATCATCGCGAGAATACAAACTTAAGTCATCCCTCTCTATCTTTCTATGCCATAATCATGAGTTGACACCGAGTACAGCATACAGATAAGATTGTATGTCGTCCCTTCATTCTCACGATTTCGAGTTGACCCCTGGATCTAGCTTCAGCTTCCTGCATACCTCCCTATCGATCCACCGCCACCAGCCAGTGCTCCATAAGAGCTTCAAAGGTGAAGTCACCTCGTCACATTCCCACAGTTTCGAGTTAACTAACCGATGAAGAGAGTCTCAGAACCTGGCACGCCTCCAACTGACTGCCTCCAGATCGATCACCTTGAAGTTCTCCTCCAATCTCGCTCGATCAAAGCCTGCTCCAAGTGCATTTCCAAACTCGCTCGATCACAGCCTCCTTGTGCATCTCCAACCGGAATCGATCATGGCCTCCAAGTGCAGCTCTCAGTTCACTCGATCTCGGCCTCCAAGTGCATCACCAAACTCGCTCTATCATGGCCTTCAAGTGCATCTCTCAGTTCACTCAATCTCGGGCTCTAAGTGCATCACCAAACTCGCTCTATCACAGCCTGCAAGTGCATTACTCAGTGCACTCCATCTCGGCCTCGAAGTGAATCTCCAAACTCAATCGATCAAGGCCTCCAAGTGCAGCTCGCGGTTCACTCGATCTCAGGCTGCAAGAGCATCTCTAAACTCCCTTGATCACGGTCTCCAAGGGCGCTCCCAGTTCACTCGTTCTTGGCCTCCTAGTGCGTCTCCAAACGCACTCGATCACAGCCTCCAAGTGCTGATCTCAGTTCACTCGATCTCGGCCTCCAAATGCATCTCCAATCTCGCTCGATCACTGCCTCGGAGTGTATCTCTGAGTTGTAGATTGGTAGCTCAATAGATACATAGGTACATAGATGAGAATACAGCCTGAATACATGAGTTTTAAAAGGCATTGCACGATTAGTAGTAGCTATGAGTTCCAGGCTCACTAGCAGTGTTTGCAAAGAAGATATTGTTTTTCCCGGAACGCTCTGCTGTGATTCGAGGTGTTCCTAGGCGCTCCCGGGTTTGTCGCTGGCGCTCCCAGGTGCTCCGCTATGCAATGGGAAGCGTGTAATTCTCCGTCGGAGGGTATGAGGTTCCGTCTGAGCCGTCAGAGCCGGCTGGAACACCCAGCTGTTTCAGATGGAAACTACTGTTGTTACTGATGATGCTTGCCATATTAAACTGTTGTGAATATTCTTGAGTGTAAAAGAAAGATACAAAACGAAAATGAATAATTTGGCAGAAGTTGCTGGTAGTTATATGACCGTAAGACTGACTGCTAAAGGAATACTGGCCCAGCAATAGAGACTTCCACAGATCTGTACGGTGATCTTAGCTGCTCATAATGTAGACTATATCGTATGACACATAATTTTTCATGATCAATTGACCTCAGTAACTCCAGGTTCTTTCGAGGCCATGTTTCAATTCTTCTGCAGCCTGGCAGAGCATATTGTTTTGCTGTAGAGCATACTGGGAGCTACACAACATAGTTTCAAGCCACTGTGAAGACAGCTGCTGTGTTTGGAAGCATTGTGTATGGGTTTAGAAAGAATTTACATTTCGCTCACCTGGGAGCATTTATTATGGTCAAATGCTGCAATCTACTCTAACTAGTTAGTTTGCGCTCATCACCACAGATGCTGCTGCTCTGAACTATATCATTTCCTCCACAGTGTTTTGCTGCTTGGGCAATAACTTCTAAAACTTCCCCAAGATAACACAGCATATACCATCAGCAACCTTTGAATCTCAAGACAATTTGTCAGTAATATTAGTTCCTGAATCCTTGATTACTGTCGGTCAAGGCTATCTGGTTGAAGCCCTCTATTTACGCAATTTTGGCACTCCAGGCTGTATTTGTAACAATGGAACGTGGAGAAATATAGAAAAATAATTCATAAAGGATAATTCACCTTAACTTACATATAGTTCCGCACGCGTAATAGCACACAAGCCAACCATGGATATTTATATATTTCGATATCTACTGTACTGTCATTGCCTACCAAAATCTCATCATCAAGATAAAGTGGAAGTTTTCGCCAAATAGTAATATGTTTCGGTTTCTATGCTGTTTGAGCAGACAATTATGTGTTCAATCGAACATACAAATGAAACTACAATCGAGCCTTTAATAGAGCATTCAATGGAGGGTATCATTGTGTCTATAATCCAACCATTTGATATACCTACGAACACTTTACAAGTGCAACTTTGACTGCCATTACTATTGACTTTGACAATTCACTCAGTCCCAGAGACAAGACAATTGTAGTATTCACTACATCATCTGGATCAGAACAGAATGCAAGTACTGAATTGCAAATGTACCCTTAATAAATCAATCTGCACTATCTGTATTCAGGCCGAAATATATTCAAAATCATAAGAGCAATAGTGAAGTATACAATAATGTCTATTAAACTTGAATATGTGGATAGAGGAATACCCTTTTCTACACCAACATTGGGGCACAAACAGTACTGCATAATTTCCATCAGCCAGTAAATGAGATAAACATCTGTTGCACCACTCATAATGGATCCTTCTGAAACCTTAAGCTGCTTGTAGAACAAATTTCAAATCTCGGTCAATCCAATGTGATGTGATATCAAGTGATTCCAGTATGCTGATAAAGGGGCAAAAAACAACAATGTGTTCTTAGAATTTGGCCCAACAGCCCACTTTACTCTGTATAAGCTATTCACTGCATACTCAAACAATGAGAATACAGTCACTCATTGAATAATGCAGATCCTCCCAAACCAGACTGAACTGATGACTATTGACTACCATGTTTCTATTCAGTTTGGGCAAGAAGCAGTCAATATTACATTCTATCTCAACTTGTAACAACCAATTGAAAAACTAAAAAGCAGTCAGCATGGTCACTAACAAATATCATAAAAAGTGCTATACAACCTAGTCCTTGCATGTGGCAAATCAACACACATTGCCATTAGCAGCCACATAGTGTATCAGACTATACAATAGAATCTATACCGGCTTGCATATTACCTGGTAGATGCATTCTCAACATTCAATGGTAAGGTACACACTGGTCGCAGCCAAAACATTTCACAATGTTTGAGATCACACCCCTCTTCAAGATACAGTTGAAAATATTGGACAACGGAACCTGAAGAGTATCAGTCCAATCTGATTGTATCTTGGATGAATTGACACTTGCAAACAAGCTATATCAACTTGAATGTAATAAAATTAACTCTGATAAATTGGAACAACCCAAAAAGAACTATTATACACTGGAACTCAATACTGGACGTGTGCCTCTCTGACAGCAACATAGTCAACCTATGTGACTAGGTATGTGATCTGCTGTTCAAATCCTTAAAGCTACTGACAAGAAAGTAGAATATTAATTCACCTTGGTTATCAAATATCAGTATTCAGCTACCTAGAGTCTAGCGGTAGATACAGAACACATCACCCACAGTCATTATATCTGTCAACAGGATTGCACTTTCCAGTCAGATACAGCACATTCTACAGTGATAATTTACAGCCAGCACTTCCATACAATGAATTACAGTGTCCAGCATTGACTACTGGGAAACAGAATAAAGAAGCAAAAATCTTGTTATTGTTGGCTGAAGGTCTGGAGATCGCTAGTAGTATCATGAGCAACTTAAGGTCAAGCCTAAACAATAGTATTAACAGCATTTGCAGCAATTGACATTCAAATTACCAAATTGATAATACTCACAGTATGCAACATGATACACATAAGAGAGCCAACATGGAATAATTCTCATTGAACCAACTCTACAATGCCCTCTGTGCTTTCAAATGGGAGAAAGCATAGCAACTTCAATTTCTGTAGAATGGGCTAAAGTGTAACTATTGAACTCAATACTATCCTGACACATCCAGATGGTACAACTCAAATATACTTATCAAAAGTAACATGTTGGCAGATTTGGTTGAAACATGTACCACTATTCAGAATCGAACATCCTGTCAGATGTTAGTATAATAGTTGGGAGCTTCCTAAACCAAGTGGAATACTTATCTTTTCGATGTTGTTGCGAACATCCAAATCTCAAAGTCTGAAATGGAAATAATTCTATCACACTACCAGCAATCTGGTCAGATGATCTTGATGTCACAAAGACCATTGACAGACTCAGAGCAACCCTCCATTGTTTCAAACCAGCTCAACAATTCTGGCATAATAATGTGAATGCAATTCTATTCTCTCCTGAGTACACTCATACCATAGCCATTTCCAACAAATAACACAGCTGTGCCAGTATTTTATTACTTCTGATTAATGTTAATATCTTCATCTGGTAGTCAGATGCTGCTATCCAAGCCAAAATCCAAGCCAAATTGAAACCCAGACAATTTCAAGATTCCATCTTCAAAGTAGCATTCAAGCTTATTACTGACTATCAATATCAACAGTGATGATAACAACATCAGCCATAATGAAACTGCCAATATCACCAAAATTGCCAGATTATTTGGAAGAAAGTATTCTCAGATATGCCCATTGCAGACAAATATCCAGCCAAAATAGAACTTCACTGAGGACTCTGAAGAGAAGTAACTGGAACATTAGCAAAATGTATTTTCATCACTCGAGGCCTCCAGGAGTGTCTGACAGGATGTGGAGTATAAACTTAGAAGAGTCAATTTCAGGGGATTATCAGACCCTAGGAGGGCATTCTGGCCAGCCTTCAGAGTACCTGGAATCTCTGTTGACTGGTACAGGAGTGCTATGGGAGTGACTGTAATCAGAGTTAGAACACCTCGGAGCACCAGTAAGAACTGTGGGTACACCAGAGAGCACATGAGAGCCCTGACGACAAGTCCAGAACCACTGACTACAAGGCAGGGAGCGCTGAAGGCAGATCTGAGAGCGCCGACGACAGGTCTGGGTGCACCAACAAACCTGGGAGCAACTTAGAGCACAAGAGACAAGCCTGGGAGCACCTCGAATGACTTGATAGTAGTTCGGAAAAACGACATCTTTCTTGGGAACGCCGCTTGTGCGCCTGACAATCACAGCCACTACTTATCTTTCAACCATTTTAAAACTCATGCATTCAGTTTGTATGGTCATCTGTCAAACAATATAGCTACCCTCTACACACAGTATATCTGGACTAGCTGCAGACATTGCTTGGGAGCAATTCGAGGTGTGCCAGAAAATAATGATTGAGATTCTGATCAAGTGAGTTGGGAGATTCACTTGGAGGCGGTACTCAAATCAGTTTGGAGATAAATTTGAAGGCCGTCATCGTGTGAACATACAGGCCATAATTGACTGAGTTTGGAGATACTCGTTCAGGCCATGATGGAGTGAGTCAGCAGATGCACAGGAAGGCAATGATTGGGCCAACTTGGAGGATGGAATCAAGTGAGTGTAGGAATGATCTTTGTAGGCAGTGATCATGCGAGATTAGACAAGTAGTTGGAGGCGGTCGAAGGGCAATGAACCGCGTGGTGAGATACTATTCATCTGTTAGTTGACTTGCATTGGTGGAAATGTGACAAGGTGACTGTATCATTGAGCTCTTATAGTGAGCTGGCTGAAGGCGGTCAATGATGTAGGAAGGCTCACCCGTAGTGGAAGCTACATTCAGCGGTCAACTCGGAATCACGAGAATGATTAGAAGAACCAATCATAGGTGGATGTTGAACTCGGTGTACACTGTTTTCGGTGTATGTTGTACTTGGTGTATGCTTTACTCGGTGAATGGTGTAGTCGGTGTATATTTTACTTGGTGTGTGCTGTACTCAGTGTCAACTAGTGATCTTTGCTTGGACAGTTTGAGAGGGTTGACAGAAATTTCCATTCTGCCATGAGGGTAGAGTTGTGGACAAGAAAAAGAGTGGTACGGGATGAAGATATGAATGATGTCAATGTTACGAGCACATATGACAAATCAGTAGTACAACATGCCTCATTGGGTTCAAACGACTACGTATTGGGGTGATTACATGCCGGATTGGGACTCGTACCTGCCATACCAGCCATGGTAAATCGACTAACAAAAAATAATATTTAAGTCTCAGTTTCTCATGATGATTTGCCCCATCTGTTCTCATCTCTATCCTTCCCATCCTGAACACATCCGTCACCCAACAATACCAACTTAAGTCATCGCGCTCAATTTCTCGATGCCTTGATCAAGAGTTAACACAGAGTACAGCATACACCAAATACAACAATCACCGTGTAGAGCATACACTAAGTATACCATACCCCGAGTACAGCATACACTGAGCACTGTATACACCACGCACCACATCATCCCCAGATTAACTGTATCCCACTTGCAGCCAGTCTCTCAGCTTTGAGCAGACATTGTGATACTCAATTCTCGACATTCCAACGATTATAAGTTATCCAATCAATAGAGTCTCAGCTTCCATCACTCATGCCTCTTTATCTACCTCTTCCTGATTGAATGCCTCCAATGTCGCTGCCCCCAGATTGACTGCCTCCAGATTGACTGCCTCCAGATTGACCACCTTCAGATCAATCGCCTCCAAATCAATCGCCTCCAGATCAACCACCTTCAAGTTGTCCTCCAATTGTGATCAATCATGGCCTCCGTGTCTGTCTCCCACTCAGCCAATTACAGCATCCATGTGAATCTCTGAGTTCACTCGATCCCTCGGTCTCAAAGTCCATCTGGGTACTTGCTCGATCCTGGTCTGCATGTGCATCGCTGGGTTCACTCAATGTCAGTAACCAAGTAAATCTCCAAACACGCTCAATCATGACCACCAAGTTCATCTCCGAGTTAACTCGATCTCTCAGTATCTAGGTATATCTCGACACTCCCTGGATCCCAGCCTCCATGTCTATCTCTGAGTTCATTCGATCTCAGTCTTCAAGTACATATCAAAAACACTCACTGAGGTACATCGTCAATGCGCGACGGTGGTTGTATGAAGATACAGGGGTAATGGTGGTGGACAGAGTAATGGGTAGTCTATATTCGCCAGATCCCAGAGTAGATAGATATTATCTCATTTCCATCTCCACTTGTCATACATTGAAAATACACACTCTATCTTTCCAAACTTTCAGTGTCACTCACTCATTCCATAGTTTTGTGGATCCAGGCTATTGCCTATATCCTCCATGCCAGGTAGAAATATATCTTCTAACCCGATTCCAACTTTCCTCGAACCCGAACCGCTGTTTGTGATGAAGTCTGTTTGGATGTTGCGAGCAGTGCGGGAGAGTGTTGATGGTGAGTGTCTCTGCCTTCTCGCAGCATTGTTTCACCACAATGGCCTCCAAGTGGTGTATGTCTAAGTACTCCCAATGAGCATGTCCAGGTGCTCCTCCAATTATGCTCAAGTACCATCTGGAGCCTGACAGACTGTATGGATATATAAAGAGGTAAACAATGCATGCCATATTGTGATGTAGCGAATAGTGTTTCTGAAACACACAAATATGATAAGATCAAATGCCGTGTAGATAGGTAAGAACCACTGCAGTGGAAATGCAGAACCAAGTCGCCCACAGAGCTGTGCAAAGATGTCACCTGCTCCAAATGTATCCCGCACAGCTGCACAACAGTCTCATACTCTCATGCAGCCTCCTGCCCAACTTTGCAGAGGACCCAGCAGCTCCAAAACTTCAATATTCTATCAGTCAAATCTCGTAGCATCCTTAATGCTCTTGCAGAGTCTGAGAGCACTTTGCTTGGCACCAGGTGGGTCAGCCAGCATCTTGAAGTACTTGGAAGCACAGGTGAGGTGGCTGGGCATATCTTGGAGCACTAGGTATTGCTTCCAGACCAATTGTCGTTTTACTGATATGGATCACATGCTCCAACTGAGTCTCACAGTGCACTCAATCTCAGACACCAAATGCCTCGCAAGCATGATAGTTCACGGCCTTCGAGTACATATTGACCGAGTAACCACGAATATTCAGAGATTCAGAGGTATCAGTTGTAGTTTTGGAAAGAGTGACAGGGAGTATATATTTATCAGCCGCAGCATTGTTAGACATCATCTCATTTCCATTTCTTCTTATTTTCCCACGACAATTCAAACTCTCTCATTCCCAACTATTGGTCTCACTTGGTCTATCGGAGATTTCGTGAATCCACGCAATTCAGTCAACTATCACTACAGGGAATTGTCAAATCTCCCCAGCAGACTCTAATGATTATCGAAACCCGAACCGCTCATTGTCATGAATTCCTCTGGATGTTGCGAAATGTGTGGCGGTTTGTTGATTGTAGACTGCCTGCCTTCAATCTCCATGGTTTCACCACAACTGCCTCCAAGCGGTGGATCCCTATGTTTTCAATGGGACTGTCCAGGTGTTCCTCCAATTATGCTCAACAACCATCCGTGGCCAGATTGACCGTGTGAATCTTTTTAGACAGGCTTAAATAAAGTGTGCCATATTATGACATAGCAAATCTTGTGACTGTAACTATGAAAATATGATAAGATGGAATGCCTTGTGGTGATGTAGCAAGCACTGCTGGGAGAATACGGCACCAACTGCCCAACTGAGGTGCGCAGCAGTCTAGGTTGCTTTGCAAGTCTCCTCCAGAGCTGGGCAGCGGTCTCAGCCGATCTGATAGTCTTCCGCAGATCTGCGCCGAGTACTCTAGACCTCCAACGTTTCACTATTTTAGGAGTCAAAACTCATAGCATCCTAAATACACTACCATACCTCACGTTATTGTCAGGAGCACCTGAAAATGCTGTTGCAGAGTCTGAGCACACTGTGGTTACCACCAGGAGGGAATAGGAGCATCTAGCAGTACTTAGAAGTACGGCAGACGTTGTCAGGAGTAACAGGGAGGATTGCCTGTCCCTTCTGAACAAATTAATTTCTTTTGCTGATGAAGAAAATACAGATTCTTAAGTCATAATTGAATTAATAATTGTTCCTTCACTTCCAACTTGACCAGGTATCCCAAAAGAAGTAACTGCTCTTTTTTATTTCACATAATGGACATTCACCAGCCACATGACAGCAGCTAATTGCATACATGAATACCTCAGATCTACAGCTAATATTCAACTACATTTCAACTGCCATGGTACTGGCCCCAACATCAGCAATTGACTCACCAGTTGATCATGCCCCATCTGGGCAATGTCTAATGTACACTGCATTTGCGCCCCAGTGTTACCACTGCTGCAAATCAGCTGTGACCATCAGGGGCACTAACTGGAATTACCATAGAAATCATCAAAGGTCAAATGTACTAAACTTGTATTTGCGAATACAATTTTCAAGATCTGTACAATTGAAGAATTGTCACCCAGTTCAATGCTAATAGACAGAGAAATGTGACATCTATGTCTACGATAGAACATATACAAGGTTTGGATGAAAAGTTCACCAATCCAATAGGTGTACAGTATGTACAACTCAATTGAGAGTTTAAGAATATATCACCTTTTGGGAATTTAAATTTATTGTATATTTGAATGGGTATCCACAGGATATGGTTATACTGTGTCAAGACTGACTTCATTCACTGGGTTAAAAGGGTGCCACTGTGGGTATTATAACCTTATTGGTTGTTTGTGCGTTGTATGTTTTATGTTCAATGCAGCATAACAAGTGGAGAGAGAATTGCATATATTGACCACCTTGCTGACATCTGGCTTATAGGCTCCAGTTATTCCTATGGGGATAGTGATCTCAAAATAATCATGGTAATTCCAGCGTCTACTGGAGATGCCAGTGTAGTCTGCATGAATATGTACTTTGTATACTCTAAATGTCATATTCATCATCCAGACTGTACCAGCACCTCAGATCGCAAGCTTTTCACATACGGTACATTTGAACATGACACTGGCAAAGTTTACACACATCAGGTGTTTCGTGATTATTCGTTGTCTGGTAGCAGAACAAAGAACTGTTTACCGAGTGTGGCTGAAGTAAAATATGCATCTGAACCCAGGGAGATGAGTCTGATTTCAGATAGTGTATATACATACCCTGGTGGGAAATTGCACATATGTGGTCTTTGGCCTTTGGGATAAATCAATCTGGTCAATCAACAAGTCCAAGATGCTTCCAACGTGATATGAGTATGATTCCACACAATGAGGGATACCACATGGATATATGGCTTCCCAAAACATACAAAATGTGTGGGAAAATATGAGACCAATTGAAGTTTTGTGTCACTGGATGGTACCAATACAGATCCAAGTGTGTCTACAACTGCTTCAGCAATATGAAAATCAAGCCAACCCAATCATTTCATTCGAAGATCTGACCAATCAGATGCACTTTATGGCCATGGCCGAAATGTGTTGCAGAGCAGAGTCTCATTTTGGAACAGTGCATTGATGAAGTTTTGCATTAGTTGCTTAGATATGACTCATCAAAACATGTTCCAATATTGGCACAAACACTAATATATTGGTTTGGTGGACTTCTGACCTGGTGTTGAATATGGGTTTCAATTGAGCAACTAACTGGGATTAGACAGGGAATGATTCTAATTTTCAGTTTATCTTTATGGTGCCTTTGAATATAGAATTCATACACTGTAACTGTGACAGTCAATGTTCTCAAGTTCGTCTCAAATAATGGAGAATTTGAAACTCACCAACAACTTTCCATATCAACATTGCTGAACTCCATTTCAAACTGATCAAAAGTCTTTGTGACATACAAAGTCAAAAAAACAGAAATAAGACTCTGTATCCAGGATTGTGAGAGACCAGCTGAGACTGATATTGAATTTCTGAAAGTGAACTGACCCTGGAATGGTTCTTCTCACACCTCTCAACCATTAGAGAAAGTTAAGCACAGCAACAACATAACCAGCACCCAATGGAAGCAATATGATAACCAACAATCCAGTTGCTGTACCTACCTGAGACAGCAGCAGCTCTTATGCCTATTGTAAAAATGATCGGATGTCAATGAGTAAGAGCTATATGAATATGACGGAAGTTAGAGAGACAAGTGGCACAACTTGCAGCATTCGCTGGGAGATATCATAGGCCACAGTCATTGTCGGTAATAGGCATTGCAAGTATAATACCAATGAATAAAGGCTGAAAAGCAAGATTTCACAGTCCGCAAGTGCGCCAGGATATTGGAGAAGTCCAATGAAAACACCAATGAGTCTGGTGGTGTATGTACTGACACTGTGGAATGAAACTGTGAATAACATAGGGAGAATGTTAGAAGCACATGTGGTCTGTGAGAAGAAAGAATTACTGGGTAGCAGGGTGTGATAACTGACTCAGGAGGGAAAGGGTGATACACCCAAAATGGATGATGTACGGTGTGGGACAGGTGTCTCGGATTTGGCCACCACCATTCTGGTTCGACCTTCTGCCTGCCGCGCTGTACCACCCCAACAGGCTGAAGCGGTAGACAGAGTGATAATTGCAAGGTTTGACAGCCGGGGTCTAGAGACTGCAGAAAAGGCACACAATATACACCAAGCAAAGCCAGCAATGCACGAAATGGTGCATTAGGTGATAGGGTGGTGCTTCCAGCACAAGTATAGGTACTTCACACGATCCTAGATTCTATTTTCCTTGTTTTGTTTTTAACAATTCATAGTCCTTGGCTTTGAAAAAAGGCACTATTCGATTCTCCTTGCAAGCCCACGGGAAACAATCAATAGCTTTAAGACTTTCTTTCTGATCCTTAGGCCAAGCACAACTTAGACAATGGCTGCCTGCTTATCTGCAATCAAGTTAAGATTTATCGATTCCTTCGGTTTGGTCTTCCCAGGTTGTATTAACCTTCTGACTAGCCCTAGATATCATTGTTGTCAAGTCTTTCTGTTTGTTCTTGCAGAACTTCGAATGGAAGTCCTTCAATATGGCTTCTGATTCCAACATAGATTCTTCGCACCGCTTAAGGATTTTATCCTCATGACCCATTGACAAGGACTCCAATTGACAATCCTATCCAGATTCATTACTTCAATCCTGAATCTGAGATAGTCATTCAAGATGAACAATAGCAGCAATATGAATATTGTTATTTGATATCCTGAATAGTATACTAAGATTATTGATATATATTACTAGCCCCAGTTGTAATCCCCAGATTGAGGATATCCACCAAACACTGGGATCAAAGAACAGGTACTGATTACTTCTAATGTAAGATGTAATGTTTTCGAGAGGGTATACAATAACGTCATTTTTGTTATCCAAAGTAGTCATCATAGATATTGTGGTGAAATTCATAGGACTACTTTTCTAAAGGGGCGGGGCAGCCGCTACAGAAAGCTAATTGATTTTGTATATATATATTAATAAGTATAGGTATCACAAAAACACAATAATAAATACAGGTCTCCTTTTGCTAGTAGGTATCGCTGACTGTTTCACTGATTGAGCTTATACTGAACATTGCGGAACAATGTGACCACGTAATAGAAACTTCATTGTGATGTTTTCCATGTGCACCCAGGTATCATTTTATTGATTATGATAGCAAAGTGCTTTGAAACTTTCAAATAAATACACCTGGCAGAGATTGCCACAAATCCCTTTGATTGTCATGTTAATGCCGATGAGGTATTAAAGCGTTACGCTCCGGATATGAATCAGGGCACACCTGCAAGATATCATATCTCAGATCATAGCTTCAACTTTGACATCTTGCACTTAAATGGTTCAGTAATTGGACCACATATCCATACTTGGACAGAACGAGCTTTCTGCAGATAAATTCTATAGTACCAACAGGGCATAAACAGAGTCTGCAACCCATCAATGCAATGCCGATGTAGATTAAATGACATGTACGCATGCATTCTAAGACATGTGATATTGTTGCAGTTCCCATTCCAGCACATTTCAATGCGCTGGGATGCTACAGGTCTCATATGAACAGCCAACATTATAATCTGTAAGTCCAACCTTGCTCAGGCCGGGACTATTCCCTTTGGCAGCGGAGTGCCCGAATTATCCGCACTCACATAAACCATTAGTTCCAGATCCCATGTACACGCATTCGGCTAACGACTGCTTAGTCTGCGAAGAGGCATACTCCCACTAGTGTCTGGTAAGTGAATGTGGTTGAAACCAACACGCTCGGCAGGATTATAGCCCTTTTGATCTGGCAGTGTTGTTGCATTATCAAACAACTATAGCAGCATAGGCTTCAATTCTTCCACTTTACCTTAGCTTATCCCATCAAGATGTAGCCCACTCACACGCCACTCAAAGTACTGATGGCAATTCTTCTGATCGAAAAATGGGTGTTATGCATATCACTCTCCGAAATGACATGTATTCATACCTATACAATGTTGCTTATACACTATTAAGGTAGAACCCCAAACATCACCCCCTTCTCTAGATTTGGTGACCCATCCATTGCTGCATCTTACAAAGTGAACTTGCTAGCCTCAAGGGGCGAACACTCTGTATAACTACAGGCTGCCACATTCCCTTGGACTTTATAATTTTGCCAGCACAGCCCCTGCACAACACAGGTGTGCTTCCCTTTCGTTTCCATTTATAGTTTGCAAACTCATATCGTTTATTGTTCATCAACATCGTGTCATTTGTTGTTCGTCAACATCATATCATCTATCGTTCGACATCGAATGGTTTCTTGTGTGTTGTATCGCACTGTATGTTGTTCATCGTATCGTAATGTGTATTGTTCATCATGTCGTATTGTTTATTGTTTGTCATATGCAGAATAGTTGTTTTATTCTGCATTAAGGTTCCTTCTCTTTGTTCAATCTCTGAGACTTTGAGACATGTAACAATAGGAACCAGATACCAAAGTGTAACCCAAGCTGTGACATAAACCTTGGCCCCAACCGAACCCAGGGGCAGTTCCCATATATATTTTATGATAGGAGGTCGTCTTGTGCCAGATCCAGAGCCATATGGCCCCCACTGCCCGAGCTGCCGTCTCAACAACCGGACTCAGTCAGGAAGAACGGTTCCTGATACTAGACTTCAACTAGTGTGTACCGCTTCCCAACGAGAAAGAGCAGCTAATTACATCACCATTTGGGTTAGCAGTGGGTCCTGATAACCCCCCAGGGGTCCTGTTAATGGCCGCCAGTTCGATTTGGTACTGATCAAGACCAGGCCGAAACCTCGACCAGTGTTGTGTTCGCTGGGACATTACCTTGACCGGACATAAACCCAAAGTGGTTTGGCCACATTATACCAACACAGTAGTTTCATTTTACAGTTCCTACATTTTTCGCTCCCATTAAGAATCTGAAATGTCAACATATCATCACATGATAAATATGTAGATTGTGCAGTTATAACCGCTGTTCCACATGCCGCTTTCAGATTGGCGATCAGACCAATATTGGTTCAATCAGTGTAAAATAGCAGAATGTATTCCGCAAAATGTGTGGGTTTTCGATCGCAACTCGACGAATATTGGTCCGATAGCACCTCTGACCGCATGAGGTGTCAGGGCGGCTAAAACTGCACAATGTACGTAATGATCAAGGTATGGTACAATCCGAACTCAAATCGTTAATTGCACCCAACATTGTGCACTCGAAATTTCCGGGTTTTAATGTTAAAACAAGCAAATTTCCAATCGTGCAGATTGTTCATGTGGTAAGACATGTAGCCACTCTCCGGTCTGTACTGGAACCGGACCTGCAACCAACCCTGGAATTTGAACCCATTGCTAATGGTGATCACCATTCAACAGAACACACTTTCACTACCAGGCACCTGCCTACATTCTGATCATGCATGCGTAAACATATGTAAGTGAGGGTATTATTGCATATATCAACCCCCAGGCAATGGGGGTAGTGTCACTTGATTACAGCAACCTCACCAGATCTCCAGTATCTATGGTAAACAACAGAGTCATGTAAATTCAAGAGAACAAGTCTTATTAGCAGCAAAAGAGTTATGTGGAACCGCTCATTATGTCAATGGGCACAGGCATCACGTGGCAGGAATGATTGAACATGTAAGGCATCCTGAGAATCACGATTTAGTAATGCCTGTCACAGTGAAGTGGGTGGTGAACCCCCACAATATCATGCAGAGTAGACAGGTGGTGGAGATCTCTAAATTGCCACTATTGTTAGCAACAGTTCCAAATTCCTGGTTCAGTTCTAATTCCAGATCCAACCCAGCATGGCACCATTGCAACTGGATTTACCACACCAAAACTGGCCCATTGCAATTGGGCTGGTTTTAGCACCAAAAAGCCGCTATTTCGATCTTACAATGTTGGCCCCAAATTGGTATGTGAGTTGGTATTGTATCCTGACACGATCGATACATAGATTGTGCAGTTTTAGCCACTCATTCACCTACCACTTTCAGATTTGCAATCAGGCCAGTATGTATTGAGTCAATATCGAAAACTTTCAAATTGCACATGCAATGTGCAGGTGATTCATAGAGATTCGACCAACATTGGTCACATCTCAAATCTGACAGCTGGAGGTGATAGAGCTGCTGCAATTGTAGAACGTATGTATTGATCATGTCAAACTATCATCAGAGCTCAAAAATGTAAAATCAGCCAAAGATGTAGAACCCCGGAAATGGAACTGCAGGCCAGTTCAAACCAGGCTCAAAACACACAGTGTTATGTCCAGTCCGAGTTACAACCAGCTTCACGTTACCAGGTGCATATAATTGTCACTTCCATTCCTACGACTGAACCTCAGGTGTGTTTCCAATCCGCACCCATGTGGGGTAACTTGGAACTGTTGCTAACTCCAATTGTCACAGGTCTTTATAGGAAATGGGCACCGGGTGGTGCACAGACTGGTCAGGGAAGGGATCAAGGGGATGGATGTGTGGTACCGAGTTGAATCAATCAGCAATGTTCGCCCTAACAGGAGTTGAGAGCCCCGCTGCAGATGGCGCCATATAGAGTGCAATTGCAGTGGCAAACCCATGTATGGCTCCGGCTCAGGGCCCCACCAAACCAGTAACCATCTGTCCAATGCCATGGGGTGGGCTGCTTAGCAGGGCTCTCTCAGTGGTCACATATCAGAGCAGTGCCCCAACTGAACAGAAAGTCACATCATATTCAGCAGTTGGTGTGCAAGGATGACAGAAGATACCTTTTATGCATAGGGGATGAGCTGAATAGAACCATGAGGATGCGCCTCAGGGGCCATTGCAGGATGCACAGGGACGAATAGCTCAGCACACGATTAGAGGCCTAGTACACTGGATGGGGGAGACAGATGCATGAAGGAACAAAAGTTGGCAGATGAGTACAAAGACGAAGCAAATGCAGTTGATATAACAATGGCCCAGAGTGTCATGCCAGTGATAACAACAATGTGAATACCAACCACAACAGGATCTGTGACGGTGACAGAGCCTATGGCCATCATGGTGACCAGCATCGAACCGGACACTGAAAGAGCAGCCGCAGATTACAATATGTTGAATGATTCAGTACAGCATAGCTAGATTGTACATTTGAATGATGTACACACTCACGATGGAAATTGAATGGATGGCAGATGTGATACGTCAGCAAGGACCAACAAGAGTAAGAGAAGGGGTCTGAATGAGTCACTTGGTGTACAAAATTGGAGAAAACAAAGAATGTATGAACACAAATGGGCAAGGGGAGTTGTCTTGCAACTGATGACCAAACTGACTTGAACAAGAATGTGGGCAACAATGTAATTGCGATTGACATCAACTGCAGAAGACAGAAGATGCCAAGAATATTGAACATTTAGAATCAGTAAGTAGGGAACACAGACGAGAGACTAGCAAGAAGACTGAGCTGACAGTGAATGGTCAGGGAGAAGGTGGCACAGTAGTTGAGAGCAACTACAACGCCCAGTGTAACACCCAGCGATTCACCCTATGCCCAATCTTCAAAACCCCCTAATCAACTGTGGACTTATATGAGGGAAGAGTAAAAAGCCATCACTCAGAATGGACATAAAGATTACTACACCAAATGAACACAAGGTAACAGTGCAGTTGTCTGCTTCTGATAGAAAGTATGTACTGTATGAGTATTGTCTTATGCTATCAGTTCACTGAAGTACACAACTCAAGAGTATCGCTCTAATGACCACTCAAGAGTATTGCCAGAGCCACTGGCACTTATACCCGAGGACCAAGTCCAACAGTGCAACAACTCAAAATATTGAAGTGTCCATAAGTAACAGCTAAGTAGTTCCACATCTGCAGAAGGAGTTTTGCCAACTTAGGAGTGTGTTAACACAGGTATCCTCCGAATGACAACACTGTCAGGCAGACCCTCGGACTGCTTTCCGACAACGATGTATGGTCTTGGTCACTTTCTGATCAACATCCACCTTTGACAATAGTGATAAATGTATCCGAGCATAAAAAGGTGATAAGTATATCTGTCGTACAGAACAGAAAAATGGATGTACCACTCAGCACGTCAAGGGAGAAATATCATCATTGACTTCGATGCAGAACTGATAGATAATACAGGTGAATCAAGCTGCAGTTGAACCTCCGAGGTGAGATGGTCAATATGTATGCATTGATAGATCATTGTATGGATACTACATTGATGATGTCCTTTCTCTCTGTCTCTATTGCCAATTCTATATATCAAGCAATATCCACCCTTAACAATCCTACCACTATGAAGGCCTACTTCAGAGTGCTCTTACAAAACTGCATCATCATTCTTTGCAGCTTCCATTGATAATCAAGGTCTAACTTAGAGGAATATTGTTGAGATCGATTGAGTACGAACGGAAATATTGAATTGACTATTGTACAAACGCGATTGTCTAAAGAGCTGTAAGGCCGTATATCCGTATCTGGCCGCGTATGAGAGTATATGAGAAGATACGGTTGCACACGTGGATGTGGTAATATAATAGAGTAGCTGATAGGTAAGATTATTGCTGGCAATCTCAGAGAGATCGCGAGTCGTCTATATAAGGTTGCGGTTACCCGGCCATGGACACGTCCGTGCCATTGCCGAGAACGTACTCATGACTGCCATTACATCATCCCCCTTTAGGAGCAGACCCCCTGGGTTGCCACATACATATATAAACAAGAGAAACCTCATACGAAAAGGAACAAAACCAATGCGTATGCCTCCACACGACTTAATAAGACCCACAACCGATCAGTGCTCTATGAGCAGCCTCACGGCGGATTCGGTGAACGGGGAAACTCCACTTCCATGGGTAGGTGGTAAAAACCCGTGCCGACGCCATTTATACCGGCCCGAGATCGATATGAACAGTAAAACCCCATAGAAAACATCTAATCCCACTCCTCCAAGTCCAATCATCGTCGAGGCTTCCTCGGATGCTCTGGGTGAAACTCATCAACCGATTCCTGCGCATTCCCGAGATTCTCCACAGGTTGCCAGCTAGTCCGTACGTAACTGTAACCCGCCCATTTTACGAGATAATGGAGCTTCCGGTAGCGCCGCTTAGAGTCGAGGATCCGGTCGACTTCCCATTCGTCAGAGTCGTCGACGACCGTCAGCTGCGGTTCAGATGGCGGCTGGCCGGCGGTAGGAGGTGTATAGCGGTCGAGCAAAGAGACGTGGAAAACGTTGTGCTTCCGGATCGTATACGGAAGGTCTAATTTGTAGGCATTCTTATTGATAACCTTACTTACCGTTTACGGTCCTGTCCGTTTGTAATCCAACTTCTTTGACTGTCTTGTCGTCCGGAAGTGCCGCGTTGAAAGCCAGACCTTATCTCCAATCTAGAAAACAACCTCTTTGCCGGCAGCGTATTTTGTCTGATTGGCCTGAGCCTCCTGCAAGGTCTTACGGAGGGTTTCGTGAGTCTCCTCCAAGCCAGCTGCGAAAGCGTCTGCTTGGATTTCCGAATTCAGGCTGGATGGTTGCTTCGGGGCCTTAAACTGCATCACCGGATGATAGTGGTAATTCGCCCAGAATGGAGTCATCCTCGTAGATGCGTGTATCGCGTTAGTGTAAGCGAATTCGGCTAGCGGCAAGAGTTCGACCGAATTGTCCTCCTCGTAGTTGCAGAAGGCCCGGAGGTACTGCTCCATCGTCTGGTTTTGACGCTCCGTCAGCCCGTCCATCTGTGGATGGAAGGCTGTCGAGAGCCAATGGTCAGTACTCAAGTGAGAACATACCCGGGTCCAGAATCGGCTTGTAAATTGGGTGCCGCGATCTGTGACTATGTTGTCCGGGACGCCGCGCTTGCAGATGACGTGTTGAAAGAAGAGCCGGGCCAATTCCGGCGAGGCGATATCCTTCCAGCACGGTAAGTAGATTGCCATCCTTGTCAGTCAGTCCACGATAACGAGAATCCCGGTGTAGCCCGATGCCGTTGACTCTGGCAAGTCGGTGACGAAGTCCATCGTGACGCCTTCCCATGGCCGTGATGGTGTCTCCAAGGGCATGTTGATCCTGTGCCTGGCGTGCCGCGGTGCTTCGATTCGGTGGCATACTTCGCAGCCGCTGACATACTTACGTACACGCGAGTCGATTACTGGCCAGTAGAAATCCCTAGATACCAGCTCCGTAGTCTTAAGAGCTCCAAAATGACCGGACTGAGGGTTGTCATGGAATAGGCTTATCACTTTTCAGCATAGAGAATCGACCGCTGGAACGTATATCCTCCCCTCGTAAGTCAAGACTCCCGCGACGCCTTTCCATTGGCTCTCCTCTGTGGCGGTATTTGTTCCTTCTATCGTTGGTCAGTCGACCAGCTTCGCCGAGACGTCGGCAGCCAAAGGGTCGGAAGCCTGGGACGCGATAATTGCTGGCATGAGATCGTCATATGGTTCCACTGAGACAGTTACCAACAGTCATGCCACAGGCCTTTCATAGCCGATCTTGTAGTCGGGCCGTCTGGATGGGCCATCAGCCGGGTTCTTGCTGCCTTCCAAGTGCTCGATGACAAAGTCGGAAGCCAAAAGAACTTCCAACCACCTGGCCTGTCTTCTGGAGAGTACTTTGGATGTCTGGAAGTATTCGAGATTCTTGTGGTCGCACTGAATTAAAACCTTGTGATTGGCGCCCTCGAGGTAGTGTCGCCACTGTTTTAGTGTTTCCACGATGGCCAATAGCTCCCGATCATAAGTGTCGTAATTCTGTTCGGCTAAAGAGCACTTCCGCGAGTAGAAATTGACCTGCCTGAGAACCCTGAAACCGTCGTACTGGTTGAGAATGCCCGCAATCGCAAATCCACTCGCGTCCGTTTCCAGAATGATCGGCTTGGCCGGATCGAAATGCTGGAGGATCGGTGCCTCTGTGAAGGTCATTATCAGTTTCTGGAACGCCAATTCGGCTTGCCGAGTCCATTCCCATTTGACTTTCCCACGGTTTTCTGACTTCTGGCGTCGAGGTCTGCCTTCTGGTGGCTCGCCAGCCATATCTGCCTTCTTTAGTAGTTCTGTAAGCGGGAGAGTCACCTTCGCATATTTCCGGATGAATCTACCGTAGAAATTCGTGAATCCGAGGAGCACCTTGACATCTCTAACTGACTTTAGTGTCGGCCAGTCCTCGATTGTGGTGATCCGGTCCGATTCCATGCCGACTCCATCGGGGGTGGTAACAAACCCCAGGAAGCCGACTTCCGAAACCCCGAATTGGCACTTCTCGGCTTTGCAATAGAGGCCGAATTCCTTCAGTCGCTGCAGCACTTGGCGCACATGCTCCTCGAGTCCTTCTCGTTTGTCGAATAGATCAGTATGTCGTCGAGGTAGCATACCGCGAAGTTGTCAATGTATGGCCGTCGGCAATCATTGATATAGGACTGGAACGTAGCCGGTGTGTTTGTTAGACTGAATGGCATGACCCAGTATTCGAATTGGCCGTAACGCGTTCAAAATGCCTTCTTGTATTCATCGCCTTCCTTGATCCGGATGAGGTTATACGCACCGCGGAGGTCCAGCTTCGTAGATATCCTGGCCTCCCGCACACGGTCAAGCATCTCTGAAATTAGGGGAAGGGGATACCGATTTTTCACCGTCGCCTTGTTAAGCGCACGGTAGTCGACACAAAGTCTTAGTCCTCCGTCCTTCTTTTTTGCAAAGAGAATTGGCGCCGCCGCCGGCGATGATGACCGCTGAATACACCTGTTGGCTAGGTTTGCCTCGATGTAAGCCTTTAACGTCCTCAACTCAAACTCCGATAGGTTGTAAATCCGCCCATATGGCAGGTTATAGCCGGGCTCCAAGTCAATTGCATGGTCGGTTGACCGATGCGGGGGAAGTGTCTCCGCCTTTGTTTCACTGAAAACCTCCACGAAATCTCCGTATATGGCCGGGATATGTCCTCCATCGTCTGTAGGCACCATCTTTGTCGTTGTGCTGGCTCCATCTGTAAACGTTAGTTCTCAATTCGTGATATATATATATTGAGCGGTAAGGAGGAATATCCAGGAGCCCGGATTTAAAACGGTTCGCCCATGGAAGAGCCAAGCCACGCAGTCCGGTACTCCCTTCGTGTCTCAGCGAGCCGTCGACGTTTACACGAGTATACCCTTGGAAACCTTTTTCTAGCCGTTGCCGCCGCTGCTCCCTGCTCGCCCATCCAGCGCCTGGGGCCTATCTCACTCACCATCAGTGATGCCTTCCACGGTCGCTCCCAGCAGCCCTGTACAATCTCCCAGTCTTAGGAAGAATGTCCCGACGACCTGCTCACTGGCCAGTAGATCGTCAAAGGCAGTTGCTCCGAGTATTTGAATATCTGGGATACCGCCGCCTCATTCGGAACACGCCTCTTCCCTAGCCGTAGATCCTGGTGCATTCCCGGGGCATTCCTGATGGTCTACCCGGTCCACTGCCACCACTTCCGCTCCCCCTCACGTTCGCAAAGCCAAAAGTCTACCGCTTTGCCAATCGACGTCATGATTCCTGGACTGGAACCAAGGCAATCCCAAAACTATGTCGTAAGCCCGCATGGGCACAACTAGCACCTCCGATTCTTGAACCAGTGATAAGTGCTCCATATACTGAACCGTGAACGTTGTCTTCCAACTCTCGCTCGCATGAGCCATTACGTGGCCGTTGAGGCCTAGGGTCGTGACGTATGCTGGTTCGTCCGCTAGACCAAGCTGTTTTCGCAGTCTCGGTGTCATAAAGATGCTTGTCGCGCCGCAATCGATGAGAGCTCACACTGGTTGCATTTCCCCACTTCCATCTCTTATAAAAACCTCGTGAATAATATGGGACGTGTCCGGTCTGGATGTGCCGCATAAGTACCAACTTGACATGTGAGCTTTTGGGCTCTCCATCAACACCCTTGACTTCAAAGCGATCCGATGCGGTTGTATGCTGTCCATCGTCGCCATCAAAGTCTGCATTGCCAACCTCGCTAAACCCTATTCCGCCTCGTCGAACCTCTTCCGTCGGGCCAGATGCCGGGAGAGGCCAATGAGTTTTTTGGCTGTTGATTGTCGAAAGACTTCTTTGGCTTGATTTGGTGTCCTCGGTCCCTATTTAGAGCCAATGTCTGGTCCTGCTGTGGTAGGTTACCTCCTTGTGAGTATTTAGGGCAGAGGCTCGGGTTATGGTTCGGGGATCCGCATCGTAAGCATTTGCCGGTAGAACGTCGGATTTCGAAGATTTCCGTTGAGACCCATGGTGCTGGCGGTAAGCCTGACGATTGTCCTCCGCCGCCTGATGTGCCGTGTTTGTTTGTTCCCGATTGGCCGGACTTGCCGCCACCGGTGGTGTCAGCTGGCTCGGAGATGGATGGCCGGTAGCCTCGTTTGCCGCCTTTGGAAGATGAGTCCGTAGGCTGTTTCTGCTGCTGTTGCTGCTGTTGTTGCTGCTGCTGTGGCTTCTTGTTTTCAACATGTGTAACTTCTGAGGCCGCGGCCTTATCGAAGAACTCGTCCAAGGTGTCAAATCTGCCGCAGGCGCGCGTCATCGGTCCAACTTGGTTCTTGAGAGAGGTGCGGAGGCCTGCCCAGGCAATATCATAGCGGACTTCTTCATGCTTCTGTAGATTCCACCTAGCCTGTCTCCAAATAGCTTTCACACGATTTCCATAGGCTCTGACTGATTCTTGTGGAAGTTGTATGTATTCCTGCATGAGCGTAATCACCGCCACGCGACGTCGATCCTTGACCCCATAAACCTTGGCTATCTCCTGTGAAAAGTGGTCGAAGTCTTGTAGGCATGGGCCGGATTCCGCAGATAAGTCGCACGCCCATTCCGAAGGGTCTGTCATCGCCGTCTGTCTGAGTGCCGGGTTTTGGTGATTGCTCCAGGCGTTCAGAAGAGAGATTGCGTATTTGACGTGATCGGGTCCACCGCGTGGGAATAGGTGGCCGTGGGAGTTGAAATTCGAGCGTAACGCGTCCAGAAATCAGTCCAGCTCTTTCGCACCGCCACAGTACCGTACAGGGTCAACCATCTTGTAGATATTCGGACTTGAGCCTGTGATGCTTCGTTCGGCGCGTTCGGCGCGTTCGGCAGCCCATCGATCCTGTTCGGCAGCCATTCGTTCCCGTTCGGCCGCCATCCTCTCCCGTTCAAGTTTCTGTTCGGCTTTCCACTGGGCTTGATTTTCGAGCAGCATTTCCAGCATCAACCGGTTTTGAGTCGCCACGTCTAGACGATGCTCATCAGTAATTTGGGAACGGGGATCACCAATATCGTTGTTGATTGGGCTATCTTCGTCTCCTTGATCTCCAAGGTCATCGTCGAGATCATCGTCATCATCAATGTCGGCCTACGGTAAAACTGCTGGAGTAGCACGTTCGCCTATCGATGCCACTGTCTGCAGAGTGTCATCACTGTCATGGATGTCAGCGACGCGCAATTGAGTTCTAGTAAACTTCTTTGGAGGCATGTTTATTGATAAAACACGTTGTTTTGTGGCGACGCGTCGAAAGGGGTAAATCGCGAGATCCCATGAGCGAAACGTATCGAATTGATTAACAGCGATAATAGTGTAAGGCCGTATATCCGCATATGGCCACATATGAGAGAATATGAGAAGATACTGTTGTACACGTGGATGTGGTAATATAATAGAGTAGTTGATCGGTAAGATTATCGCTGGCGATCTCAGAGAGATCGCGAGTCGTCTATATAAGGTTGCGGTTACCCGGCCCTAGACACGTCCGTGCCATTGCCGAGAACCTAATCATGACTGCCATTACAAGAGCAAAAAGAAAGAGACAGAGAGGCAAAGATATATGGCAGAGAAGAGGGCATACTCGGCAAAGCCAAGTATCGCATCCAGAGACCAATGCTGGGAATACCTGCCGCAGCTTTCCATACTCCTTGGCATTGGGATGGGTGGCGGTCCATGGGGCCCACACACCACAAGCCTCATGCCTGCAGAGTTAGGCCGAAAGCCAGACAAGCCATCGGGCTATAACCTGTGCCAACAAATACTAAGTAAGTCACCAAGGTAGTGTTCTGCTATTAAATCATTGATGCTATTGGAGATACCATGTATGGGTACAAGCTTATTGACATCGAATTATCAACAAATTGGTTCACGTCACCAAGAGCTGGTGAGATTTCCCTCTCATAAACTCAGCAGGTACATAACACTTTAACAATTGCATCCAATGCCAGAACCTTTAATGTGAGTATCCTTCAATGGAGGTAAATATACAGTTATCGGTAACTGGTCTGTTTTGCCATTTATTGATCACAGAGTATCCTATACCACTCAGGACATATGAATCCCAGATTGTATGTACCCAGACCAACGAAGTGTGTTTGAAACATGAATTGAGCTGGACAAGTCAATTCAGTTGACCGGACTCCAACGTATTCATTATGAGTTTCATACTTAATTCTAATCTCACTTCGCATATTTGAAGTTCCCCTGTTGGTCTAGAATTGATGGCACACCATCTGATCAGGGATGAACTGTTGCATCATGTGCGAATAGTTCTTTGGTCACCAACTGGCAGGAAGGTTTACGACCAATAATGAGAAACCAAGGAGTGAATAGACAACATGTAACCATTACAGATTCCCAGATGACATGCATTTTATTTATGCTTGGTTGACTAGTATGGTGGATCCAGTAATACAAAGGTCGGGTAATGGAGATATTAATAATTCGTTGGCATTTCAGGAAACTAGATCCAATGGTGGACATCCAAGTGATAACTCGGGATTCCGGATTGGGTTTCGGTATTTTCCTTGTCAAGTGATCCTGTATGATCCCTGAAATATCACTGTAACACCAATGGTGAAGCACCCACAGGCAACACTCGGACACATGGTGCACAGAGTGCAGAGACACCGATCACTAGGCATAAATCATCACTCAATATTGCATAGTAAATGAGAATAATGACCAGCCAATATGCTAATTAACCAGAAATCACTGCGCGGGACAATCTGCCATATACCTGATCATAGCAAACTGACCATTTGGACAATAGACGATTCAGGATGAAAGTTTTACCACAGGGTCGGCTCAGGAGGTCATCCAAAGGGTGGTCGATGCCGAGAAGTAGGAAGAAGTATAAGATACTTATGTTGTGCAGTGCAACCTAGCTGCCATGTTGCAAGAGGACAAGTAGGAGACTGAAATGCTCTGTTTAGCCCAGACAGGGGACAGGGCAAGGCTTTGAGTGGACAGCACGGGGGACAAAGTCCAGAGTAAGGCTGAATCATAGAAGAAATCACAGACCATGATACTGGATACAACAGCCAAGGTAATCAAGATCTGCGCTGTTTGAAAGACATGGTGGAATCATGAGATTAAGGAGAGGGGGAGCCAGCAGGGAAGAGAGAAGATAGAAAGGAGCACATCGGCAGCGACAGCGCAGACCAAAACCAAAATGCAGCAACCAATTCGGAGAGGAATTGACACGATTCCCGAATCACTATCTGAACATCCTACATGGATCTGAGGTCTGAAGAGTTGTGGAGTATACCAATACATGGGCAGGAGTTGATATGGACATGTTTTCCAATAGAGATGGGAAACAGCCAAACACTGTCACCCTGATGGAAGAAATACTAAGACAAATTTTTTTTCCCCAGACTGAGTATGACCAACACTAACGATTACGCCCAGCCGGACACCCTCACGAGTCCATTACACAGCAGGCAGTTGAGTCGGTCAGATATTCCCAGTCAATCAGAAATGCCCCAAGCCTGAGCCAACTATCATTGCTGCACTGGAAGTGGGATAAAGAGAGTATCATAGAGCTAGGGTTCGAAGCAGTCGGAATAGCAGGCACTAAACTGTGTTCAAGAAGGCATGTGGGGTTGTAATTTTATGAGCCTAGGAAGAAAGACTACACAAATCTCAAAAAGTACCCCTACATTGATATGCGAAGCCATATGCGTAGAGTTGCCGAAAATGTAGTAACAGAGCTACTGGCTTATGAGGCTGATAAAGTAGGGCTACTATGTGATGGCCATTGTGGAAGCAGGAAATGACTGTCTGCAATCGAAGCACCAGTAATCGGAGTTAACAGAGCACATGCAGTCTGCAGAGACGGCAGCTTCGCTAGTGTGCTCCTGATGGACATCAAAGTAGCTCTCCTGACTGTTGTGAGGGGGAGGTGACTGGTCCACACAATGGAGGGCAAGGAGATGGATTGAGACTTTATACAATCGGCAGCAATATGACTCTCAGACCAGACTGTTGAAATGGCACTCCAGGGCATTGTCATTGGGAGAGGCTGGTAACTGTAGCGATACCACACAGTTCACTACTGTTTCCAAATCTTTTCCCAATTTGCACTACGGGGCCAATACATTGCTAGAAGTAGATGGTGGCAGGAGTCGAACGTCTCTCCATTGTGGACGATGTCAGATGGACAGAAACCGAGAGCAATATAAACAAAACCATTGACAAACATGAAGACTGCTCTTGAGCAAGCATCTATTAACGGAATGGCAGGGGCTAGTGTTCGACACGACAAGACTCAAATCAGCTTGCTTTCCACCCAGACAAGACCACAAGATGCACCTTCCACCCCAGCTGACAGAACAGATCAGAGGTGGGAATGGCTTCATCAAATTTACCAAGGCAGTGCCCATGTGGCTGGCAGTTTAGATGAACCGCCAGCTGACATTCAAGGTGCATCACAATCGATGTGTGAAGACAGCTAGGGTACCAGAACAATGACTCTGGTTGCTCACACAAATGTATGGAGTCCTACCTACATATGTCAGAGTAGTATTGATAGCCTGCATGCAACCCATCATGCTGCAAGGAACTTAGCTGTGGTGGGATCCGAAGGATGACTGCCAGTGTGTCTACATTCAGCGTGTTCAAAATTCTCAACCCAGGTCAGCCTAGGGCATCTTACCTACACCTCTGAGAGGTGCTTGTATCATGGACTCAGGGCTCACACAAATGGCAGTGGCCCATGGTGCAAGACAACAATGGCTTGTGAGGAGGATCGGAAATGACTGTAAAGGTTCCAAGTCGAAGGTGGGCTATGATTACCCAACACCAGGTTTCCTGGTAGGAAGAGTGGCGGCAGTAGCATACATACGCGGCAGGAGTGCAGAGAATATGATCTGGCCAGACCTGGGGAAGAGCCACCAGTCATGACCACCATGCTAAAACACAATATCACAGCCAAGAGAGTAGCCAAGTGTTCAGCGAGCGAGTTTCAAGGCAAGTTAGGGCCATGTACCAGGAAGTGGAACACAAACGGATCACGAACGGACAGTGGGAGTATGTGAGCTGCATTATTCTGATTCAACTGAGAAGGCTGGATGGTCTTCTGCACCGACCTAGGCACAAGACGAATGGAAGTATGCAATCCCCAACATTGGGCCATGGGAATAGCACTCCAAATATCCGTTGTAAGACCGGAGGCACTGCGAGCACAAGAAGCTTCAACACTTGAGGTTTTCAGTGATTCACAGGCAACTTTCTGCCAGAGAGCACAACTGGACCCAGTGCCGGGGCATCACCTAGCAAGAGCTGTGAACTGGAATTCTGGGGCCCACTGCACACACAGCAATGATGTCACAATCCACTGGGTCTTAGGTCACTAAGGCTTTCCTGGGAATGAAGAGGCTGACTGCCAGGCAAACATGTCACATGAAGATCTAGGGTACACAGTGCATGAGTGAATGTACACTACGGCTGAGAATAGAGCTATAGAGATGTCCAAACCAAGAATGGCTGTGATGGCAAGGTGGGAAGCTGACAGGTGCACCAAACACTTCAGCTATAGGTTAAAGGGCATACCCTGAAGCACAAGGCCCATCCCAATGACATGCATGAAGTGACTGCCAACATGGTTCCAGAGACTGAAGAGCGGACATGCACTGACTGGAGCATTCCTAAAGCAGTTTGCACACCGAGAGGTCAACATATACTGGTTGTGCAAAGGGCGAGCAGTACCGACGAGGGAGCAGCTCTACCACCATTGCAGCCGATGGCAAGACCAGCAGAAGGCGCTCTGCAAGACGGTGAAAAAGGCCACAGGCTGGAATGCGGGCAGATTCCGACATTTGCAGATTTCTGCTCTGTTTTCCAAGGAGAAATACCATCAACCGGTGATTGACTTCCTGGCAGCTACTGATGTTGGGAAGTTCCCGCCCAAGCAAATGGAGGAGCGCTGGCATGAGTAACAGTGTTTGGCTCGAGGGTGGTCTCTCTTTTTGGTGATCTCTTTTGTTTTTCTCAATCGTTGGCTTGCTTTCTTCTGTCAAAGGCGACAATGGGTTGTTGGTGGGAGCTCCGCCATCTAACCGGCTCGCCTGGAGGCGGAGGTGGTGTATCTAGACTCTGTCATACTCTAATTAGAGTGAATACAGTATGAATAAAACAAAAACAAAAGGCCAATGCCATATCTGTCAGGTCTATAGGAGCAATTTTAGATCATTTTTCTTTTTAAAACAAATAATCCCTACTTATGACACTCTCGAAGGAGCCGAAGGTGAGTTTAGCTGACTTTCAGCATACCTTTTTTCATTCTCGGGGGCAGCTTTGATTCTAATTGACTTTTCGTTTTACTGGGCCATTGCAACTGCAACGGGTGTCCCCTAGTAATATATATAGAAGGCTAGCGGATGAGACAACTTCAGAATGTGCCATAAGGAACTTCTGGCAGGAAAGTTCGAATAGTTGATCACTACACAGTAGTGACACATATGGACCTAAACGAGAAAATCTGTGCATTCCCAGAGGTTTTCAATTATTTTTTAAGACTTTGTAGATGTGAAAGCCTAAGTAGACTGTTGCGGTTTGACTGTCTGAACTGACTGTCCAGAGACATGGGGGTGGGCTTGATGAATCTTGACCAAGTGACAGCATCCGGAATCATCAAAACCCGACCACCAAGCGTTCTGATCTATGCAAATTATATACATCTTGCATGTCAACATCTGAATAGCTAGGTGCTATTGATATCGGAGGTCTCTAGCAGACGGCATGCTCTCGGTTATGTTAAGATGGAATTGCAGTACGTATGTCCTTCCGTATAAGTACGTCCCTGGAGTTGATCTAAGCTTTGATACTCAGACGTTTATCGGCTCATTACGTGCTAGGGGTAAACAACCCCATTGCGTAACGTCCGTGCTCGAAATACTATATCACCCATGAACATCTACTAGCAACGAATAAATGTTTTAAATGCCAGCCGATAAGACGCATAAGTTTACAATACAACGCAACAATCACAGTTCTTCTGGAAACCGGATGAGCTGTCGAGTTTATCAGTTTATAGCGGTATTCAGCAATACTCTCGATTTCGCGGGGATCCTTCTCACTGCACCAACTGCGCTAAATGCAGACCCCCCCTCTCACATATTCGCATTTGATACCTACATAGGTATGAACTTTTTCTGACGCGTTATAATGGTAACATGAAAAGTACGTGGATAGACGATTTGTTTCTGGTATCAGCCAATATATCCCCAGTGTCCGAAGTAACCCAGTATACCCGGCCTCCAGTGTCTCATGATATACACAGGATTTATTTTCTAGGGCATAAGAATGTGATCAAGTAAATCACAGCCTGGTGCATATCATGGAGCTTATGCTCCAGCCGCAGCTACACTCAGTATTCTGTGTGTAAACGTTACTTAGCACTTTTCTCACAGCGGTCGACTTGTATGTTATTCAATGAGCGCTGATCAACTCGGACTTTCTTTCTTCGTCTAAGACTTGCGCATAGCACATTTCTACACCCTTAGTCACTAGCTTGCTAGTTCGTTCCCTAGGTATCTTGAAGCTGGTCGTTAGTGATGTCAACCATCCGAGATTTCTCCAGGACGGACGGGACGGCGAGGACGGCATGACGGCCGGGGGACCACCGGGGATGGCGAAAACACCATCCCAGCCGTCATCCACGTACTCGGCTGACATCAAGCATTTGGGTTTTCTATATGGCTAGAGATTAATAAACCCATGGTACAGGATAGAATCCGTACTACATAGTGTGGGTAAATTTGAGGGTTGGTATGATTCAACTCGGTTTGCTACTTCTGAATTTCAGCATCAATGAATATCTGCCGGGGACTGCCGGGACGGCAACGTGACGTCCCCGTTCTGCTTCAAAAAGCCGTGCCGTTTCCGTCCTACCCTCAGAAGGACGGTTGATTTCACTGCTGGTCGTAGTCAGTTCAGGAGGAGGCTCTAGTAAGATCAACTACTAGAATAGAACTGGCTGGATTCTTGGAATACTGTATGACGGAGAAGAGCTCCTACTGTCATACGGAAACGTGAGTGGTGCCGTCTATTCGAACTGAAGCTCCGAGGGACTACCCGATAAGCCGCTATGTTATCTAATCCAATCCGCCACACAATCTAATCTAATGTATCAAACTTATTCTACATCACTCTCCACGGCTGATGAGATGAGAATCATTCGTCTGTATAGTGGTACTCGGAATACTCTAGTAGGAGGTCAAGAAGATTGCAAAGATAAGATAGGGTTTATCGGTTGGTTCTCAGGGATGTTATGGGGTTGCTTTTTGTCCTGATGGCTGCATATAACCACCAGGCGTAGCTGCTTTCGGTTTGCTGTGCATAAAGAGTCTCTTGACTCTCTGCGCATGCGGGGCTAAAAGCAAATTCAAATCACCCTAGTGTACGTAGTTCGGAAAGGTTCTATGCCATTAACTTAAACACATAAGATGGCGAGGTAATCTCGTGGTGCTAAATTTCCGACTGCCACAACCATGATCCTTCACGGACGCCACGTTCTCCTCCTCCAACTGACTTTCACGTCAGCGGTCTTACTTCCCCCGCCATACCCGCACATTGCCTCCACGACTACCCCCTCCCATCCCGACTCCTACTTAAATCTACCCCCGACACCTCCACCCGACCTCCGCCGCCGACAAGACGATCCTCTTGGCTGGGACGACCCGTTAACCTGCAACCTCGGTGTTTGCGCCTCAGGCCAATACTGCACCGTCTTCAGCCCCGGTACTGCACGCGCAAGTCTTGTGATTGGTGCTTGTTGTCCCGTGTAAGTCCCCCCCCTCAATCAAATCACATCTTACTAATGTGTCAGTGGGCAAATTTGCTTCTCGCATTCAGAATGTCTACACTACACCTCGCACACCGTCAGCAATATTACCGTAGCTGTGTACTCCAGCGGAACAATGCTATGGTACCTCCCACTCCCTCCCCCGGTGATGTCCATGTTGGCTGACGTACGCGGCACACTGTAGTGGCGCTTCTTGGCCGACGTGTTCGACGCAATTCATACGCTATGGATATGGCCAGGGAACGCTGGAAGAGGTAAATTGCTGGGGCGTCGGGGGAGGTGCCGACGTATATACAACGACATACACGAACCCGTCGTGGAGACAGTATGCGACTGAGACTAGTCCTGCTAAGGGGCCTATGCCCACTACTACGTGGACAACAACTTCTCGTGAATCGTCAACTTCTCGTGAATCATCAACTACATCGGCAAGTTCTAGTGGCCTTATCCTGCTTGTTAGTACCGCTCCACAAAAACCTACAAGTAGTGGAAAAGGGAAAAATATACCCATAGGCGCAATCGCGGGAATAGCGATAGGGTGTATTATTTTGGTGGTGGTTGGGGTTGTGGTGATAATGGCATTCCGGTCGAAATTCCGAAAGGCGGAGAGGGAGGGAATAATGCAGATGCAGAACAAGGAGATGGATCCACAGTCGCCAGTGCCGTGGCATACGCCACAGCAGCAGCAAGCGTATCCCGAGCAACAACAGCAGGCGTTACAGGGTGGCGCCACGTTGGAAGCACAGACTGGGGCCAGAATTGATACGTCGACACCGCTTTGGCAGGGGGGACGGCAGTAGGGGGGATGGGGGGGAATGGATAGAGTTTGGGTTGTACGAGCAAACGTGTTAATAATACGAATGGAATGAGAATATTCATGATCCGTATGAGTTGTTGTAAAATTCAGCAGAAATTCGTGCCCAATACCGCCTGCTCGGCCCATATTTCAATCAATCATCAGACCACCTTCCGCCGTAAACAATGTTGTTGATCTGGAGTGAAGCGGGGGCCTGGCCAATCTAGAGTCAAAGTTGACCGTGGCTGTACTGTTAAGGTGATGAAGGAGGTAACCAGTGTTAAGGTTACGGTTTGTGACTAGCGGACAATGCTATTTGTGGGCTAATGAATTATGGTGCCCAGGAGTGGAAGCAGCGGAGAAACCTAGGAAGTAGAAGACGCAATATCAGTGTATGGCGCTGCGGAAACTGTCCTACCAATCGATAGCAAGCCGAGCAAGATTTGAATATAGCTCAGGCCCCGTAATAAAAATAGGGCTAAGGAATTTTTATGTTAGGGAAGCTGCGGTTTAAGTATAATTGTAGCAGTGTGTTTACTTGGCTATGCTTGGAGCGGCATCGGGAATATGAGGCGTGAAGCACATCTCCGCGGTGGTTCCGGCAAAGGGATTGTTCGCATATCAGACCAAGGGCTTGTGCGAATAGCACATGCAGATGATTGAGAGGGCATGAAGCGCGCAAAGCAAACAATTTCGGATTTGAGGCTGTACACAGAGGAGATAAGGGATAGATGTCTGGAGCCGGCTATTGGTGGGATGGTATCATATCCTGGCGCACTCCAGCAGCCTTGCCATCCGAATCCTACGACGGAAAAGGTCGAGAGCGGGCGGCGAACATATAGCCCTGCATATTTTGACCACCCATAACTCAAGATATCCGGCAAACCCTGCCGAAATCAGCCCCGTGCATAATGACGCAATTGTGTAACTCGAAGAGGGTAAAGTTATGCTTGTACTCTATATCTCTCACTGGTCGGATTGTAGGGCGCTCACACACCAATCGCACGTGCAGGAGAAACAACCTGGTTCCACCGACGCTCTGAATGGCCCGGGCTTGGATGAGTACATAGTGTAGACTAAATAAATCCATGATGCTGATCTGACCTTATCGCTATCGATCGGGTCTAAACTCACTATCAAACGCCAACCTTTCGCTTCAGCGGCAGAACCTTAAATGATGCAGATGAGGAAAAAACAAAACAGAAATACTTTATGACTACTCTATAACTTGAAACCGCGACTGACACGGGGTCGCAACAACACCGCGCCCTCACTAGATATCATCGGTTATCACTCACCTTATGTTCTTCGAAGATAGTTAATCAGGCTAGTTTACTAGTCATCTGGTTGTGAAGCTTTTCTCAACCTCTCAATTTAGCTGGCCTTAGATTCCTTTATTATTTTTTACTTCTGGGTCTACTAACAGTGAATTTCGATCTAGACTTAAATCATCGACATAGTAAACGGCGCAGGTTTGAAACCCTTAGTGTTCAACTGTAGTTATCACATTTGGATATTCACGTCTAGGGTGTTCGTCGATACCTGCAGTTCTTAAGCAGCAAGAAACTAGGCTTAAAACTTGCGGGATGTCATATTGCTTTTCTTTCATTTGGGCGGTTCGTCGTGGCGATTAGTCAGTCACCCGGAGCACTGGTAGTGTGAACCGTGGATATAGATGATCCTCTTTATAATATCGCACTAGAACTGGTAAAGCAAGAATCTAGGAATGGAAAGAGATGAAGATTTGACTAGCAAGGGCCCAAGAAGAAGCAAGCAAACAGACGGAAGAGAAGCTAAGTCATGGTTTGCTATGTTACGAAAAGTTATTGGGATTATTTACTTTCGCTATCTGAGTGGTATCTATTTTTTGTACGCTTTTGAAGGCGGAGGATTCCGTTGGGTCACCGAAACTAGAGAGGGCGATACCGTTAAGAGTTTCTTACAACTCATCAACCACTGTTTCTCTCATCACCATCCAATAGAATCCAGCAGAACGTATTTTATTACCGACCGCAAACAACTATCTAGTACCGCATCATCTTTCCTCCCTCCACTGCACAATCCACCCCATTTTCCTGCTAATAAGGTCCAAACTCTTCCCAAGGTATCCTTGGCGGGTGATCACAGCCCACATCAACCGCCTTCGGGTTTACAAACTTCACACCAACCTTGTTATCGGGGAAAATCTCCACCAGCGTATCATCTGCCCCTTATCATCAGCCAAATCATTCACCAGATGTGAGCAAATAAAATATCCCTACCATCGGGTCTATACTTCGGCCACCCGAATTTTTTTAGCCCCTTCTCTGGATCCTTCACAAACGTGACCCACGCGTTCTGCAGGAACCGACTTGCGGCCCTCTCATATTCCTTCGGCTTCGCGATTCCGATCAGATCCATAGTTCCAAACACAAACCCTAGCTCCGAAGAATGGAATCCAGCGCGCAACCACGCATAAGGGGTCACAGAGGGGAAGAGAGGCATGTAGCGGTAGCGGTACACCGGGACGGAGTTTTTGACGCGGTACGCTGATTGTGCCGCGGTTGGGCAGGTGAACGTGGTCTTGGAGATGATGTCGGAAAGAGTGTAGTTGATCCCTCGTTCCTTGTTGAAAGGGACCAGGAAATCGCCTTCGTGGTAGTTACTGCCGATAAGTGTTGGCTACACCCACAACAGGTTAATATATCCTCCCCTCGTCGTCGCCCGCGCTACTCACCAGTTTTGCAAACCTTCCAGCCAACCCCCGCACTTCATGCTCCGCGGGCGTAAAAACGGTAACGTTATCGACCCCTGGATATCCCCCGCTCGGAGACGCATAGTAATTCAGCGTCAGATTTGAGATCGCGTTCTGGATCGTTTTTGCATCAACACTTTTCATACACTGCAGATTCTTCATGGTATCTTTCGCATCTCCACATCCCACCGCGGCGGAAACTCGCAGGAATTCAGACTTCCCCGGATCATGCATCTGCTCCACCGTGCCGCTTTGCATGATGAACCCGCGGACCAGCGGGTCATGAGGGTATGCATATGCGTAGCTGTTGACGGCAGAACCTCCAGCGCTTTCGCCAAACAATGTCATCTTCTTTGGATCTCCGCCGAACGCGGCGAGGTTGATATACAGCCATTTTATAGCTGCCCGCTGATCTAGGAGCCCGAGGTTTGAAGCCCCATTTAGTGCAGGACTTACGGGGAAGCCGAAGATATTGAGGCGGTAGCTGGTAAATGTGGTTAGCTCGTCTCGAGGGGGGGAGGGGGCCAGGGGAGGAAGGAGTACGGACTTGAGGGTAACTACAATCACATCACGATGTGATTTCACAATATTTTCACCAGTGAAAACTGCTTGGTTAGCCCGTGTTCTCTCTAAGATCCCGACAACTTACACTCAGTACTTGCAGAACCATCAACAAACCCACCACCGTGAATCCACACCATACTCGGCAACCCCTTCCTATTTCTCTTATCTCTTTTTTCAGGAACCCAGATGTTCAGATACAAGCAATCCTCGCTTTGCGCCTTACGAGGGACCGGGGTCTGGTATGAAACTGAGTACGGAGTCTTGTACTGGAACAGCATGCAGGTCTTTGAGAACGAGGTCGCATTGATGGTGGCATCATGGTGTGTCGGGGGCTCTGGGGGGTGGAAACGGAGATTTCCAACTGGAGGAGCTGCATATGGGATTCCGAGGAAGGCTTCGACCCCAGGTGACGGAGAGAATCCCTGGATAGTTCCAGATGTGGTTTTGATAGTGTGTTTTGCATGGGCGAGGAGGGAGAAGGCAAGGGCAAAGAAGTGTGGACGCATTGTTGTTGTGTTTGTCTGTGGATGCCAATATTGCCCACTCTTATATATCGAGGTCGAATTTTGAGTATGCGTATATACAGTGCATAAACTTCCGCGGTTTATCGCTTATTCGGCTCTATAAAGCCCGATTCGCTTGTTGCTACCAATCGGCGTGTTTTCTCTGCCGATTACAGGCATCCTACCACTAATCACAGGGTCGGCAAGCGAGTATAATAGTAATATAAAAGATGTAACGCGGCAGAATACACTGCGCCCCGTGGCACAGTGACTTTGCCTCACGATTGAACTGCGAATACATGCGATCGACCTCGCACCGGCCATTGAACCTAGTCGACATAGAGGCAGTACCCTAGAATGATGACTGTATTTTCAGCCCGGTTTTCTGTCCTTCATAGGCAATAGATGAACGGATTAGTTTCGAGCGAAGGCTTGATGTGGAATGTGCTACGACAAGGCTAATTTTTCGCGCTAAATACATAGCCGCTTGACCGGCATGGCCAAAGAAAGGTAACTACATTTCTGTGCAGAAGATGTCGCGACTCGAGGATTTGAAGTTAGTTTAGGCCGACAGGAGGTTCTAATTAGCTGCAGGTACGTATGTGTGGTAGAATGACGTCTGACAAGGGTTTCCTGAAGAGAGATGATGAGATTGGATAAGGATTAGGATCCAATAGCGGAGATAGATCAGATCAAAGCAAACGCGCCGAGCCTGATCGATAGAAATCGGATGCTTGAACCTTATTGAGACTGCATGTTATGTTCTCAAGCCCGTTGCAACGGAAAAATACATAGTTAGGTGATTGTCGTCATACCCCTATATTAGGGACCTTCAGCAGTGTTTGAAAGTAATGCTTTCGATCGATACTTTCATGGCTCGGCGTACATATACTGGCACATTCTGCATGCCCAGACTCGAAAGTAGTTTCTCTCAAGTTGCTGATGATGATGATGATGATGAGATGCAGATTGATTAGATTGAAGATTAGATAACGAAGTGACGTAGACCTTGCAGATAGTGAAGTAGATCGTGCGAAATTTGAAACCTCAAGAGGCAACAAATCTATCGTCCTTTTCCGGCCATCTTTTTATATACTATTGGCCTCCTAATACACTGCTTTTGGTCGGAACTTCCTAAACAGTCGCCTTTACCGTATCACTTAGAATTACCCCCCACGAACATGAAATCCGGAAGTCCGTACCTCGTTTCGTATGACATCATGTTAGGGGGCATAAGCAAGAGCTTATTTCAACCTTCAACTTGTCCCCGCGTCGCGACAACACAAATGTGCTTGCTTGCTCTCCGTAATAGGCAAGAAACTTGGTAACTCAAAATTATTGTAGATTATAATCTATCTGATGGTCTAGAAATGGACTGAACCAAACCCACAGCTGTGGAATACATTACCCTTATGGTAGGCCGCCCGGTCTCACCGTACCGGACAGTCAAATAAGGAGATGTTCCTCTAATTCAGATGCCCCACAGTGTCTAGTGTTCTCAACTGTCCTGTCTAACGGCTGGGACGGTAGTGTTGTCCTAAAGGAAGTTAGGACGGACGGGGCGGCACTACTACAGTCCGTCCTATCCGAGCAGATCAATGACGGCTGGACGGTATTTTCGCCGTTCCCCAGCTGTTACCTACCGTTGCCAGCCGTCATCGGGCGGTTATTATTCATATAAGCACACGACATGTGTCTTTTTCGATTCTGATTGGCCGTAATTCTGTGGCTGAGTGGCTGATTGTGGCAAGTACCTATCACTTAAACTCAGATCCCAAATTACCTGCCCTTGTAATTCTATGAGTTTGGCTCTGATTACAAAGTGTCCTATACCAAATATGTGGATAACTATGTCCTCTCACCTCCAAGTCTTAGATTTATGATATCTCTTATATTGAGTCAGAAATTGTGAATCAACAGCATTTTTGAGCATTTTTTACAGCTGCACTATGAATACTAGCAATATAGTAAATTGGAGACTAGGAAGTGAAAAAGGACCTGTTTATGCATACTTTATGTATAGAACACTTGGTAATCAGAGCAAAACTCATGGACTTAAATGAGCTTGCTCTGGCCACAGAAACGATAGAGAGTCATCCAGACTGGGAGAGATATGGTCACTTGAACTGGCCAAGAGATGACCTAACAAATTTTGAATTCTAGGAGTATGTTAGAGCCATATACATCTGGAAGCATAGGAGCTGCTAAAAGTGAAAACTCTGGGTTGGCAGACAAGTAAAGAAAGTAAGCGAATGTTTGACATTTTTGCAACTCACGTGCAACATTTGAAAGCCAATTCCTTAACACAACACAGGCCAATTTGGTTAAGAATGAAATAACAAGTAGTATACATATATAAGAAGCTCTACTATCATGTAGGACAACTATTATTGTGACACAAGGTACAGACCCTCTTAGGCATGCCATCTATCCACCGGTAAATACACTCCATCAACTACTCTTCCCACAACCATTGGGTGACAACAATAACTTCCTCATGGTCATGAGGTTGTTGTGTAGGGTCCTGCATTACTTTTCTGAAGTGTGCTTTTTGCATAGACCATACATTGATGATTGTGTTCCAGTGATTGACAATGTGATGAATGGCAGTTTTGCCCACTCCAGTTTTCTGTTGCATTTCACAAAAGGAATGACATTCATACTTTAGCTGAATAACCCAAATGGATTCTTCATGTGTTGACTCCCTTCTCCTGCCATCATGACCGATAGACATGACTGTGTGTGGGGTGGGAGCCGGGGAATCCGTCGGGGGTTGCGTGATGTGAAACTAGCGCGGGTTCGCTCACTTTCTTCACTCGTCTGGTTGGCCGGGCTGGTGATCAATCTGGGCGCCTCCAAAGGGCGGCGAAGCCGCCACCATACCTTGTAGCTTATATATAGAAGCCAAATTAGTGTAAAGATGCTGATTAGTGACCGACGAAACCGCTTGGGAGATGGTATCATAGAATGTCTGGAATCGTGGGTGCAGCAGGGGCTGATCTTTGGGGCAACGGAATCAGACAAGGGTATAATTGTAATGAGTTTTATATATTTGTTATGAGCACTGCGAAATATCTACGGATGTCGATAGATGACCGCCGGGGACGGCACAACTTCGTCCCCGGCAGTCTCCTGCGTCCGTCCCCGTTCCGCTACCGAATGACGGCACTGTTTCCGTCCTACCCTCGTACGGACGGCTTGTCCCCGTCCCATCCCGTCCTGAGAGATCCCGGACGGACGGGACAGTTGAGAACACTGAAAGTGTCTTAGTCTCACTGAGTGGTTTTTCATTAACTTGTTCACTGGTAGAGCTATTCACTCTCCAGTATCGATTCCCACTCCCAAGTTACGCTCCCTGAAAAAAATCGCAAGACCGGGATGATAAGCCACTCCCCCGAATTCGGGCTTTGGCATTTCTGAGCCTTCTGGACAGCGATTTCGCTTATACCTCGGTAATGGATTTTAACCACCTAGCCTATGAAGCTGGTGGTATATTACTGGAGGTCGTTTTGTCACTTAACCGGACTAACAACTGTTGCATATATATATAGACCTAAAACGAGCTGACTGTAAGTGGGACTAATGGCAAGACACAAGGCACACAACTCTCTTGTATATATCCCGAGTCTGTTTCCTTCTCTCTTCTCCCTGTATCTTAATTCTATACACGCACACGGTTCCCCTATTCCATATCACGACAGCTTTTGGGTGACACATACCGGAAAAAGCACGGACGGACACCTTACTTACTGCTGAACAGCCTCTTGGCTCTTCGAGCTTCAAGTGGGTAGTGCTGATGCTGGTGATAACTTCATAGTGGTGCTGCATAATACTCCTAGGCTTTACATCTGGTTACATGCTGAGATCGCACTCACACATTTCCATTGTCTTTGCGTTAGTCTCCGGCGGGAATTGATACCTAATCTCGCAACCTAGCATGAGACTCGTGGTGAAGATAGAAGGGAGGGGAATGCTGAAGAACGACAAGAAAAGAATGTCCTGATCATGGGAAAGCCCCTCCATTTTATAACAAAATCACTGTTGCTTCTCTCCCTTCTACTGCCAGACTTCCCAAAGGTCCGTCCAGTCGGGGTGAAGCTCCTCCCGGCCCGAGACTACAATTTTCGGGACAGCAAAATCATGTGTCCGAGTAGCGAGTGACGAGTGGCAAATAGTAACTCCGTTATACCCGAAGACATACCCGAAGATATACCCGAGATTCTCTATATATCTTTTTGTACCTTAAGTCTATACATGCACACGGTTCTACCTTCATATCATGTGTTGCAATATGGGGAGAACAGTGTGTGTGTATAGACTTAGATACCGGCGATATTTGAGTGGCCAGCCGGCGCCTGCAAATGCTAGCGATATTTACAAATGCTAGCGGAATTTATGAATAACTGTGAACAGATACAAATACCGCCAGTGCCTGCAGGTATTCATAAATGCTAGTGAATATTTGCAAATGCTAGTGAATATTTACAAATGCCATCAGTGCCTGCAGGTATTCATAAATGCTGGTGAAAATTTACAAGTGCCCCGAGTATTTACAGTGCCAGCCAGCATTTGCAGCGTTTATAAATTCCCTATCAAAAAGCCGGCAATTCTTAAACCGGCCCGGCTTCTGTGATGCCGCGCCCGGTTGGCCGCTAGCGAATGCTGTCCATAGTCCCACGCGCAGATGTCTATAGGCCGGCTATGGACGACTACAGACTGCGCGTCGCGCAGGGGTCCACGGGAAGCTTGTTATGAGCAGTGTGTTTGTGCTTGTGCACGTAGCGCAGTCTATAGTCGATTTGCATTTTTGCTGATGGCCGTACTCAAAGTAAAGTATATGAAATTGAGGGAGGAGCAACTGCAGCTTAGATACGGGGGTGTTGAAAGTAATGATTGATTGTTACTATCATGAGAAGCTACAGGACCGTATATGTATAGTCTGCCATTGTATATGAATATACCCTACTCTAGTGGCAACATTTCACCTAGCATCCATATCCAAACCCGTTCGTGATCCAAACCAATATCCTTATACAAGCCTGTATTCTGATACAAGCCCGTATCCTTATATAAGCGATATCCTCTTACAAGGTCATAACGAACATATGACTATATTTGCATCACAGCATTCTAATTTACCCTAAGGCCATACTTTTCTCATTATATGTCACCCTCGTCTGCCATACTTTTCCTAAAATCTGTCACAGCATCACCGTACTTGATTAAGTTTTGGTCAGTAGACACCTCTTGTACTAATAGAAAATCGAGTCAGGTCAAGGGTGTGTACCTATCGTACCGACTGGTACAGTACTGCCACCGCGGGTTGACTAGGATCAGGGTATGTCACTCGATTTAGTTGCTAACGAGGTGTTGAAAGTAGAGATAGGGAAGCTTGATTGTGTACTATCTAAGAGGGCCACAGGGCCATATATATGAGATTACAAGTACGGCTGAATGCCATCAGCCCATATCAGACTCAACAGTCATCTCCGGCCATAGTTACAAGACATTATCTCCGGCCATTCAAGACATTATCTCCGGCTGAGACCTATCATGCAATACGAGGTGTCACGATATATATATAGAGGGGAGAATCGTGTGCATAGACTAACGTACAGTGAAGAGAGAAGACAAAGGACTTAGCATATATTCAGAGAATCTTCAGGTATATCTTCAGGTATGCCGGTGCTACCCCTTGCCACTCGCCACTCGCCAACACATGGCTGGTGACAGCTGGAAGACTGGCGGCTAATAGAACTACAATATGCTGTCAAATTACGAGGGGTAGTCTACTACTTATTTCCTGCCTGCTTCTTTACTTTGTAGATTTACTCCCTTGACGAATGTGCTGTTCGATGCCCGGGTTAGGTGTCAATTTTGTCGGGCTTTAGTATCGTAGCATGGGCTCGACTTGACGTGATGCTCACTATGTCCTTACAAGGATAATTCCCTGTCAGCTTCTACTGAAACATACGATTATTGGTGTTCCGTATAACTGGCCCTGTTTGCTTCTTTTGTAGTACGTGCAGAGTGCATAAGAGACTTAATCCGTTGTCTCTATTTGACTGGTTGCAGCTCTACCGGATTGCCATCTGGCTTTAAGGGTCAAGGTGAACAAAGTTGCTGTTGTCGACCGGGCATGCAACCTTCATGTACTACAAAATTAACCTAACGAACCAGATCATACGGTAGAGAGTATTCGTTTACAGTCATACACTATTGTACAAGCAGAGACCGATTAGAAGCAGAGACCGATTAGTATGTAATGTAGTGAGAAACCCAAAATCCAAGTTCAGCAAACTCTAAGTTCATGCCAGCCTCCGTCCCCCAATGCTTTCTTTTGGTTAACACTGAGGGAATTAGAACATGTGATATAGTGCGAGGTATATACATAGCAACTTATGTTCTAGTCAATTCACGGAGTATGTCAGTCCGTCGAGTGACCGGTCAACACGTCGAATAACTGGGCTCCGTGAACTGACCAGTCACTTCGTTGAGCGATACAGTCAATTGTAGGGAAAGTCAGGAAAAAAACTTTTGTCTTTTCTCTGTTCAGCTGCACCAACAAAAATGACAAAAAGTTGGTCCAATTAAGTCTGCAAGTATTGGTCCAATCACAAAGTGAGGTATACATGAAATATGCATAATTCATCGCTATTTCACCTCCCTGTCTTTGATTTACGATATCTTTAAAATTGATTGAGCAGCTTTAAAACAAACAGCCACAATCGCTGAAAATCAGTGTTTTTTCACAACCATTCTATCAATATTAAAGATATGGTAAATTGGAGACCAGGAGGTGAAAGAGCGATACATTGCGCATATTTCATGTATACATCACTTTGCAATCAGAGTAATTGTTACTTTTGTTTGAGCACAATTAGCACCAGTCAGTTCATGGAGCACTGATCTGACTGGTTCATTCACAGAAGGTGGGGCTCCGTGAACTAACCGGTTACTCCGCGGACTGACATTCTCCGCGAACTGACTAGAACAACTTATCTTATAACTGACATGATTGGCTCGGTGGAATCAGCAGAATCTTGCGTGACGGTCCTCAGACCTCAGATAGCATAATAGATTATACGACACATTATAGAGCTTTCTGGCCTTACGGAGAGGGAGATCAGGACTATTAGATTCACATTTAGCAATGTCATAGGATTCTTTGCCTTGTTACAATCTGAAGTCAATATTGCTTAGCAGTGAAGTTGGATTCCTCTCCTGTTCTGAAAGTTACCCTCGCTGTTTTGAACTAGGGGTCTTGTTACTGGCTGCCAAACGCTCACTCTGCTACATTCTGCACCACAACTGTCCAAAATCCGCGACGGAGAGAAAACATAGTTGATTTGTGGAGGCCCTTGGCGACTCTATCCACAGTTAGACTTGGGATGAACTCTGTTTAGTCAATATTATCGTTAGTGTTGCAAACATGAGTGACGGAGGAACGCTTCATTGACATTGCCCAGCTAAGCACCATCACTCCAAAAACGGCTGTCTTCGTCGCAACGCCAAGAGGAGCCGATGGATCGACGGAGATCCATACCCATTATGTGGTGTCGTCAATTTGTTACTGGTTCCTCCTACATTATTCACGCTACAGTGCCTTTACTTCCAATTACTCAACAAACAGAAATAAATAATCAGTCAATTTCCCTCTCATTCAGTTAAAACACTTTCCGAAACTTGAAACAGACTTCCCGAAGCCTACCGCACACATCACCGCCACGAACCCCAACGCAAAAAAACACTATTTTCAAAAATGTTTCAGGCTGTTTGGTCAACTTGAAGTGGTTGGGCGGCTGGATCCTTGCCTCTAAAACGACTAAGCACGAACTCCGACCTTCCGGACCCGCTTGGCGCCTTCACATGAACAAGTCGAAGCTTTTCTCCGGAATCCTGCCCTGACACATATGACATGATCGTCTGGTCGCTTTTATCTTCGTTCAACACACTTGAAGGATCAACCATCAATGATACGGCAGCACTATCCACAACAACCGGACGTGTCACGGACCATTGCAATGCCACCAACAGCACACCGGATACCGTGAGTAATATCTGGGAAGCAAACCATACCCAGACTCTGGAATGTGAGACGGTGGCTTGAAGCATAGGGACTTGGAGACCTGCCGTAAAATTGTAACCTTCCGTGTCGAAAGTCTGCCGCAAGATACTCCAGGTGCCCATGTAGCTGTGACGAATGAGATGTTTGACGTAGTCGTCAATCTTCTCCCATGTAGGCAACATGCTCGAGTTCATTACTGCGACTCTGGTCATGACATCCGGTAGCAGGAATAAAGCCTCTTCCACCCAAGGGTCACGTTTCATCTCAACCTTCTCGTCTCTTGTTGCCTCGATAACTCCAGGTGCAACAATCATTGAGTTTGGGCTCTCATAGACCCCTGCTGTAAGATTGACAGTACCGATACGAATGCAGAGTTCGGGACCACCCAAGTTTTTGCTGTAGAGGTTGTGGATACTGGCCATGTATTCCCAATCCCCAAATGCGTTCGGTTCCGCTCGCGTGCAATTGTTTCGTATCTGGATCGTAAGGACTAGCGCAATGTATTTAACCCCCGAAAAGATAGTAGCAGGGCGTATATGGACCGCACAACAACCAGCATCAGTGGCAGGGGCCGATTTCCAAAGGGTAGAATTGAATAGCATAGCATCGCCTCCGGTGTTAGATGAAAACGGGGGGTTAAAGTCGGTTAGACTGACAATTGAGGGGTTGTCGACAAACTTTGTAACGAATTCCTCCCTATCTTGGTCCCAGGAAATGTCATGGATGTCGATGCATGGTACACGTATATCTTTAACCGTGGTGTTATTTGGCAAATACCCGGTATCGCTGGAGACATATCGACAAGTGTTAACGTTTGGGTCTCGCTTGTTCGCCAGGGCAAGATTGGTGTATCCTGCCGCCCGTTGGGCAATTCTGAACCTATCTGAAGCCAAGTGAAGATACCAATACCAGAGCTGCTCCGGCGCGCGCGGCCGAAATATAATGTGCTCTGTTCCCACCGGAGCTTGAACGTCCCGCCATCCAATGGCCCCCGACAGGATCGGCGCCATAAAATTGGAAGGTATCATCAAGACCAAAATCACGGCCACGACAGAGTAGCGGAAGGATTGACGAATTCGCGTTGTGCATGGTATTCGCCATGAGACGGTGCGTTGGAACTGTAATAGACTAAGGCCATCCGTCTCCAGCATGATGAAAGCACATCTCCACGCCGACATTGCTGCCCAGGAATTTGAGACTATCCGGAGTAGAACCAATCCAGCAGTAACCATCGTTGTGATATCGCTCGCGTTCCAGAAGGTTGTTCCTTGCTGCTTCCTCTTACGGCCATCGTAGTTAACTATCCGATCCTCCACGACGTTGAGCATCAAATAGACCATCCAAAAAGAACATAGTGCGTGAGACGCCAGGAGATAGTGCGCTTGAAGGGATCGATAGAATGAGTTTTCGTTCTTCCGGGTATCTGCATATTTTATAAGTCAGTTTGACGCTTAAAGCTAGATTCATCACAGGATTTGCGATTTGCGAACCACCGTGATGCAACCCGAGAGCCATGCCGATATTTTTGTGGCCTTGTTGTTCAGATATACAGATGTGTAACAGTTATGTCAGGGTGATGCTTTGTAGCGGATAATCTTCGGTGTCCTGCAATTGTGGCATTTCCTTCGCAGATAGACTCCAAGTAGTATAAAACTCGATACGGCTCTCATTCTCTAATAAATTGTGTGGATGACTGAACCTGCTGATGGAGCTGGCTTGCATGACAAGCTAGATGTGTGCATAATGAAAATGTTTTCATTGCGCATACAGAGATGCCAAATTATAACACACACATTTCACCCCACTGCACATTTACCCCACACCACAATTGAAGCTCCGAAAATATGGATGATGGTATGAATTGCAGCGGTCGAAAATAGTAACACTTGAACATATGACTGTCCGATGTTGCAAAGGTGTGGTCTAGAGCCAACTATGTGTATTCATGTGACACAGCGTATGTATGTTTAAGACAAAACAAAAACAAAAACAAAATATACGGTGTATGGAGTGGTGGGAATCAAATTGTGTCCGGAACTATGAACGCGCTACTCTGAGTGGAAAGAGTTTCACCTTCGCCTGCACGGTATGTTTGAGGTTGAGCCCACCATAGGAGTGCTACAAGCACAACTGAACTGTGACACATAGTAACCCCGCACGGTGTGGTTTGTCTCAGCTTCTGCTTCAACTATTAGACAGCCGACGAGTAGAAAGAGAAAGTCATCTCGCATCGAGGACGCATGCTGTGCCTACAATGCATGTATGTGGAAGGTGTACACTCCGACGACGGGTCGCACTTGATCAAAAGTCGTACGCATGACCAAAACAGCTGTATGTATACCAAACAATGACCGGCGGGGTAGAATACAAATCAGTAAGTAATTAAAGTTTGGCGATCGTACCAACCACAATGGACAATAATCCTGCTCAAGGCAGAAATGAAAAACAATCCGCCCACCCATCCGTCTTCAAGTTCCCATGCCGCTTCCTAGTCAGTGTTAAGAAGAAGTGTGGTCGACCTCTGTTAGCGAGTACCTTTGCTATTCACCCCGGAAGCGCCTAGCCGCCGAGTGACCTCCTATGCCCACTCCAAATAGTATACCACTAAAAATAGCACATGGTAGTCCACTTACTGCGGAAAATAATATTACCAGTCACCCATGCGGGGCAATTTTGCGGATATATTCATTTATTATTATGCAGACATGCCGGCTAGCCCAATTGAAGCCTGGGGGTTTGTTTGTTTGTAATCATATTGCATTCGGCCGCTGGCGGCCATGGCATATCCCGTACATATTTCCTCCCCGCTTCTTCCGTAACATAAAGAAACAAAAGCAAAGTCGCGAGTCCTCTTCCCCTTAACAAAAGAAACCGCCAAAAAACAACATCAACTTTTACACCCCCCCATCACTCGACTCCTCGTGATCTGAGTTCTCCGCCTCCTCCACCACTCCGCTAATTCTGCCGACATCTGTACAAGATAAAAAATCCATCA
>Ga0307512_10000073_pt1 | contig 116257 bp, 99 predicted proteins | sample 14_EM_MG_FD_200267 | JGI IMG/M metagenome (GOLD analysis project Ga0307512, IMG submission 200267) | Populus trichocarpa ectomycorrhiza microbial communities from riparian zone in the Pacific Northwest, United States - 14_EM | ecosystem: Host-associated > Plants > Roots > Unclassified | place... | reverse complement strand
AGTTTTGAAAATCGTTGAACGATAAGTTGTAGCTATGATTTCCAGGCGCACCAGCAGCATTCCCAAAGAAGCGGCGGCCGGAGAAAGACATAAACATTGCCAGGCGTTAAACATCGCCAGGCGTTGTATATACGGCTTCAGCATAACTGCAGCCACTGCGAAGAGTGTAACACACGTGTCGTTCTGATGGTGCGTATACGTCACCACACAGTAAAGGAGGTATGTGTGCAACGCGACCCATCGCCTTGGCGACGGGTAGCGTGTAATTCTCCGTCAGAGGGTACGATGTTCCGTCAGAGCCGTCAGAGCCGTCCGGAACACCCGGCTGTTTCTGACGGAAACTAGGGTCGATGCTGATGGAGAACAAATCCCATGCCAAACATAGACAATTGGCTCTTATTAAGCCCAAAAACATTCTGAGCAACAATCTCCTCCCCTCTGCAATCACTTCTGGATCTGGTGAATTTTATCTTGATCCGTATGATTTACCCAGCAATGATGCAAAATACTTGACGCCCGAATATGTGGCTGAAACGACACCCACACGAAACAATCGCACAGCTCACTTACTGACATCTGCCTGGCTCAATCTGATTTCACCACCGGAGGAACCAAAGAACTGGGGGCAATGTAATCCAAATTTCAATGATGAACACTCCGACCCCACAGAGATTAGCTGAACATTTTGGGTCCCAAACATCACCGACTGGTGGCGCCAACAAGAGGAAACACACTCAAAGTACGCCTATATCTCCAACATTGCTCGCAACATATTCCCTATCATACAGCATGGTGTCATAGTTGAGGCCAGTTATTCCCTTTGATCAGAATTCATCTGCTGAAGGCAGCCAAAAACCACAGGCGAGACGCTTCTGGAAAAAGGTGTACTAAGGCAGTTTGTTCGAGCCAATAATGTGATATTTAGTGTTCGCAACGGGTCCAAATTCCCAGGTCGGTTCTGGTCCCGGTTCCACCCGAAACCGGACAATGGCAACGGGTCTTACCACCCGAGAAACCCGGCTCATTGGAAATGGGCCAGTTTTACCACCAAAAACCCGGCATTTCAACATCACAACTGTGCCTCCAATTAAGTATTTGGGTTCTGATTGTATCATGACATGATTAGTACGAACATTGTGCACTTCTAGCCGCTCTTTCACCTCCCGATCCCAGATATGTGATCCGAACAATATTCATTGAGTCGCAATCGAAAATTTGCTAATTTCGCTTAAAATTTGCCCTCTTTCGACAGCTACTCAGTGAATATCAGTCTGATCGCAAATCGGAAAGTGGGAGGTGAAATAGTGGCCAGAACTGCACAATCTACGTACGGATCATGTCGCGATACAATGAGAACTGAAATACTTAATTGGGGCCAAAGGTGTAAGAACTGTCAAGTTCGAACCGCGATCCGGTTCCAACCCCACCGAAAACCCGCCAGTATATGTCTGGTCCGGGTAACACACCCGCCTAGTGTTAGCAACTGTTATGGACCGTCACTTTGGGTCTGGGTCCGGGTCCAAACCGAACTGTTGCCCAAATGGCGGTCCGGGTCGTCAGTAAACCAGAACTGCTGACTCGGGTACGGTTCCAAGGTTAACTCCCAACCAGTCTGAATCAGGTGGGTAGTAAGTGGGTCGCCCAGCTGGTCCATCTATAGATTCATATCAGGCTCTTGTATTTGCAGTGTGTTAATAGTATCTTATCAGAATTGTGTTTTCAGCAACCAACAATGTGCATTTGCTTGTTGAGCAGTTTGCAATATCGATTAATTTGGTATCTGTGTTTCACCTTCAATCAATGGTAGTTTTGCCTAGCAAGGCAGTCGATGATACAGTTATGCACGCGAAGATCCACGCGATGCCTTGATTATGCAATATGCAATTCCAAAAACTTTTGACGCTCCGTTGACGGTCATTTTCAGAATGCCGCAGGGAGCATGTTGCTGTGGTTTTTGCCAGTAAAGGCTGCCAATATCTCATAAATGGATGTCTGCAACCAATCAGAACATAACTTACCCAAGATGCAAAGCTACAGATCGTTGACGCTCCGTTGACACTCATTTTCAGGATGCGGCAGGGAGCATGTCGCTGTTGTCTTCGCCAGTAAAGGCTGCCAATATCTCATAAATGGATGTCTGCAACCAATCAGAACATAACTTACCCAAGATGCAAATCTACAAATCATTGACGCTCCGTTGACGCTCATTTTCAGGATGCCGCAGGGAGCCTGTCGCTGTTGTTTCTGCCAGTAAAGGCTGCCAATATCTCATCAATAGATCTCTGCAACCAATCAGAACATAACTACCCAAGATAGAAAGCCAAAAATTGTTAACGCTCCGTTAACGCTCATGCTAAGAATGGGGCAGTGACCGTGTTGCGATCTATTTTGCCAGTAAAAGCTGCCAATCCGTCCGTTATACATAACAACAACCAAGTCACTAGTGAATTATGGTACTTATATGACCACAAATCGTTGAAGCTCCATTGATGCTTATTTCAATGTATTGTCCATTCATCATCTGCTGCCGTCGATAATTGTTTTCATCCAAATTTGACGTTATCGGTTGTCTTTCTGCATGATTGAGACTCAGCCCTGTGACAAAGCCGAGCGGCATAATAATCTTGCACTGTTCACTCTCACATAATTAAAAATGATGCATCATGCCAAAAGATTCATCGCGCCTATTATATATCGATTTATGAACCGATATTCACACACTACTTCTTACAATGCGCCCATAATATATCTCTAACTGAAACTCTCGGTCATGCTACATAAAGCTGGGGAACCATGGACGCATTCTGTCCTACTTTTTCTTCCCACCTTTATTCCTCTGCGTTTCTGCTGCATTGACCGTCACCAACGACTTTTCAGCCAGTCTCTGTGACTTCCGTGTTGGCCGAACCAATCTGCGATCATTTGGCGTGGCGCTCACATCCTGCTGCTCTGGGCATTCCGGATCCTTGGGGCCATTGTTCTGCTCTATATCGGATTCATCGTCCGCTGCGCAAACCTCTTCGCTGTCCATTGGATTATCCAAGTCGCCATTCCAGTTTAGCCAATCATCGGTGTCCAAAATGCTTTCAGGTGCGCTATCTTCGTCGCTTTCGACAGGATGATGGATGATTCTTCATATTCAGCGGACAGTTAGGATTTGAGTTTGTTCTCCCGGGAGGTCCTTTGCAGACAAAAGTGGTGGCAAAGGTGATCTTTCTGACAATTTAAATGCAGCCGCACCATCATGTTGAAAGAGTAACCAGGATGCTTTGACGATCTCTTCCGTGTCCGAAATGTATTCTACGGCAGTCATCTGCCTGTTTGGAGTGCAAGATTCATTCTGGGTAGCACATAGGTTTTGGCTGCCCTGCCACATCTCCAAAAAGTCATGATCCTTGGCAATGCTGTGCAATTTTCTTTCTTCCGCCTGTTTCTTCATTTCCGAGGTGTTTTCTGCGTTCATGGTATCCAATTCTGGGTCAGTGCCTGCCAAAATCCCGTTATTGGCTCGAGCAAACTGCCTTACAACGACTTTTTCGCCAACGGTTTCGCCTGTGGTTTTTGACTGCCTCCATCCAATACCATCTCGGCCAAGGGAAGAACTGGCCTCCACTCCGACACCATGTGGTATGATGGAGAATATGTCGCGCCCCACATGGGAGGGATTGGCGCACTTTGAGTCCGCTTCTTCCTGTTGGCGCCACCAATCGGCTATCTCCGGTATCCAATATGTACTACTAATCTCTATTGGGTCGGAGTACTAATCATTGAGATTTTGATTAATTTCTCCCCAGTTGTTCGGTGCTTCAGGCGGCGAATTCAAATAGAGCCTAGCAGCGGTCAATAAGCGGGCTGCGCGATCGCTTTTTCCGGGTGGCGTCTCAGCCACATTGTGAGACGTCAAGTATTCCTCATCATCGCAGGACAAATCGTATGAATCAAACGATGATTGATAGGACATTGATGCCATTGCAGAAGGGAGGAGATTGTTGCTCGGTACGGTTTCGAGTTTATTGACAGGCAAACGTCAATGTTTGGCAAAGTATTCATTCTCCACATACTCCCAAACGGTCTCTTTGTATTGTGTAGTGTAGGATATCTCGTCCTCAGGATTGATATCCATTCCCTTGTCCCACTTTCTAAGAGATCGCAACATCAAGAATAGATCGAGGATGTGTGCGGAAATATTGAGCATGCCCATCATTGGAGTCACTTCCGCATAGTATGTGGAAAGCTTCTGTCGAGCTAACTTCACAGCGAAAACCAAGTCTTCTTTCCACTGAGTCTTCTTCTCAGCCAAAGCTTGCATTACGCCATCCATGTGATCGAACATGTCATTGTACACTGTGATGACGTGATGCAATGTGACTGTATGCCTCTTCGATATCCAAAGGGTCCAATATCGAAATGGCCTCAATACTTCCATGACATCCTTCACAATCTTCCACTCATCCTGAGTTGTGAACAGTGGCCGGTATTCACTGTATTTTGGATTTTGAAGCAACTCGGGTGTCAATTACCGTAATTGGTAGGCGCACTGGAGCAACTCCAGTGTAGAGTTCCAACGTGTCATCACATCCATAATCAAAGGTACTGCAATGCGGACTGTAGCTTCTTGACAGTCAATGAACTCGTTTCGGCGACCAGGTGTTAGCGTAATTAACACAGCAAGCATTCTCTGCTATATGAAAGTCAGCTTCAGGACATTCAAAATATCATGAAATACGTACTTTCTCAATTATCTTCGCTACACCTGGTTTCATGGCTGACACCTTGTTGATTCTAGCATTGCCCTCCTTTCGACGTCTCTGACTCTTCCCAGTGTCCATGCTCGCATTCTCTCCAAATTGCTGATCGCGCTCATGAGCTTCCCAAGATATGGTGCGGTGTTTCACACCGAGACTGCTCATGAATGCACCTAAAGCCAGCTGTATGACATGCGCCATGCATGGTATGTGGTTCCTCAATGCTGGCCACTCAAATCCAGATGCCTCAAGTGTTGATTGCAGCTCACGTGTCATCGAGTAGTTTGAGGAAGCATTATCCATTGCAATAACGAGTAAACGGCCTTCAGTAAGCTCAAAACGATCCAGCACTTCCTTCAAATGTACAGCTAGCCTTGCTCCAGTATGTCGGCCCTTGACCTATCATCTTCAATTAGCTTTCGAAACAGGAACAGAACAGGCGATGAACCTCATCGAAAGCGAGTTGAACTTCACGCAATGCCCAATTTCGATCCATATAGTAAGCAATGACTGAGGTTATGGCTAGTTCGTTTGTTGAAGTCCATCCGTCCAAAGCTGAACTAACTTTATTTTGTAATGGCAATTGCTTCTTAATTGCATCCACAGTCAGTGCGTATTCCCTCCGGCAAATTATACTAAGGGTCATAGCCCACGGTAGGACTAGGTTGTCGCGTAATACCTTATATGACCGTTGTAGCTCAAGATTTGACATAGTGTTCCATGCAATGTGTGCCTAAACACATCCTCACATGAGGTAGCGATTCCACGTGTCTCGGTAAAATTCGAAACTTGCAAAGTCCTTAGCTGCCAGTTTGGAACGTTTTGTCTGTCATTTTGATTAATATGGATTCAACTGAATATCAAATCTGATTTTCCTCTGCCAACTTACTATTGTGATTCCTCGACTTCCTTGCGTCTGCATGATGGCCAAAGCTGTTTCATCCACCATTGAAGTAGTCAATTCAGTAACCTCTGACTCTGTTGATTCGTTTAACTTTGCGATTTGAGCTTTTGCCAGCAAGTGTTACCCTATTGAGGTGGTCCCATGATCTGATGGATGGCGAAGAACTTGATGACAAACGATTCAAATGATGCCAGGGCTGCCGGACTCCTCAATTCCGCACTGTAAATAGAATCGCCATGATGGCGCATGTCTAGCATTGTTCCTAGCAATAGGCCGCTTCGAGCCTTCATTCATTGACGCCCACCATTCTGCGAAGATGATTTGTAATGTAAGGTCACCCAAATCGCGAATGAAGAGATTGTCATTTTTGGAAGAAATCAGAACCCCGAGCGATGAGGTGTTCAAAGATTTAGTATCGGACATGGTGGTAGAAATTAAGATGCTGTGTATTCCGACTCGAGAGACTGCCACAAATAATGATACAGTGAAGTCGACTGCCGGTTCTTAAATATTGACTCTACCGCCACAAGGAAAATAATCAGATCAGTAAGACATTGCATGCATATTTGTGAAGTTGAATACAAGGACATATTGCAACGACTGACCGCATAAAACTCCATTTAGGAATAGCCTGATGCAGTTTATTGCTGTGTAGCGTTCGGAGCCTTGACGCAGAATGGGCACTGAATTGTAGGAGGCGGACGCGATATCTTCACTTGCATTTTTGCCAATACAGGCTGTCGATAGAATCATTGTGGTATATCTGCATTCCATTCCGGTTCGATTATCTAGGATGCCCGTGCACAAATCGTTGACCCTCCATTGCCGCTCAGTTTGGGACATGGTTACAATCTTGTCGTAAGCATATTTGCCTAGAAAGGCGGCTAATAGTACGATTGTAGATCATTGTGGTTGCATAGCCCCTTGATTTTCCAAGATGGAAGGCCTAAAATTGTTGACAGTCTGTTGACGCTCATTTTTAGGGCATAGTGACGACGTCGTTGAAAGCATTTTTGCCTAGAAAGATGGCTGATAGTTCGATTATGTGTTAATGTCGCCGCACTGCCCTCGGAATTGCCAAGATGCATGGCCGAAAGTCATTCATGCACCGAAAACGCTGATTTTCAGGGAATCGTGACGATGTCGTCGCAAGTATGTTTGCCTAGAAAGACGGCCGATAATCTGACTATGGCTCAATGTAGCCACACAGCCCTAGAATAATACATGATACAAAGCCAAAAGTCGTTGACGCTCCGTTGACGCTCATTTTTAGGACATGATAGCGATGTTGTTGCAAGAGGTTTAGCCTAGAATGGCGGCCGATGGCGCGATTCTGGGGTAACGTCACCGCACAGCTCATGCATTTTCTAAGATGCAAGGCCAAAAGTCGTTGACGCTCTGTTGATGCTCTTTTTTAAAACATAGTAGCAATGCTGCCACCAACATTGTTCCATAGGATGGTGGCCGATATTTTGATTATGACGTACTGTAACCGTGAAGCCTACTCAATTTTTCATGACGCAATGCCCAAAATTTGGTGACGCTCTGTTGACGCTCATTCTTAGGAAGTGGCAACGAGCATGTCAATTACCTTTTTCACATTAACGCAGACCTCTACATCCGCTTTGGAAGCATTTGACAATTCAGCCCATTGATTTCTGAATGTGTAAGACTCAAAATCTTTGGCACTCTGCTGACACTCACATTAATCACATCGAAACAGCCTTTGTACACTCAATAATTGTATGCAACCAATCATATACTCATTATTGAGCTCCAGTATTGCGTTTGTATGTATCATCATTTGCATCCAGGAGTTTTGTTACCTCTCAATTTCTGATCAACTGCTATCTACGCTAACTGAGTGAGAAATGTGATGGCCCTATCAGATCCCCGCGCATTCGGCCGCCAATTGACGGCATGTGGTTCATTTCACTAGTTTTTGGTAATTGTTGCTCGACTTCCTCACCATTCTTTATGCAGCTCCTTCTTCTCGATTTGCATGACGTAACACAAGTAATTTCGAATATCTCAACCATGTGCACCAGGTCTGTGCGGAGAGTTATGGTGTTGGATACATGGATAAATTTAGCATGTTGGTTGTCATTCAGATCGATTCGTCATGTGCACTGACCACTCCTTCTATGACATGTATGACATCACTCACATAAATTTTGTTAGCACATTTCGTCACTAATATTGCTTTGCATTGTTACTCAACAGTCACTTGCACAAAGAAACTGCACATTTTGGCCGTCTTACAGTGCGATTTGGATTCTAGAACTTTCACATGGTGCGTTCGACCCTTGCTCATGCATAGACACATTATCATGTCTCACAATGTTGTCCCTGAACTCAAATAAAACCAGACACGTAGCGAAATTGTTAAACAACTTGCTTTTCACCACGATCGGATGATAAAAATTACAGTTTGCATATCTATTCTGCCCCGGATGCAGCAGCCGTCACCATCTCTTCGTCGGAATCTGTTATCTATATGGTAATTAAGTGGAGGCTATATGCAAGGGTAAAAGCTTACTGGTTCAACAGAGCTTACTGGTTCAACTGGCCCTCGCTTTCAGCAACGTTGACGAATCGGGCTCCACAGCTGGTTCACCGCTAGGTATGCTTGATTTTGACTGCGGGTTCCCTGAACCTAACCTGTTATGACTACTTCCTGGTCGAGAAGTCCCTTGCGGCCTTTGCGATATTCCGGGGACAATGTCAACACTCTCCATAAGCTTTCCAAATGTTGTCGATGGAGGTGCTGGAGCATCATCATTCGGTGGCAGCAGAATGACTGCCGGAACCCTCGATTCGAATGTGGCGTACTTCTCATCTCGTTCACGGAAGCGGTCGGCTGCATACTCCCATCCCGGTTGTGTCAATTTGTCGAGCTTCATCTGCCTCTGCCGAAACCTCTCTAGGCGCTGCTGTACCGTTTTGGTGATTGTGCCCATCACCCAGCCGGGTTCGTCATCTTCGCTCAGCTTGCTCTGCTCAGTCTCTTCATCATCCCCATCATCCCCATCCTCCCCATCGTCAGAACTTGCCAGATCACTCAGACTGTCTCCGATAGCAACCAGCATCTCTTCAAATGTTTTTCCGGGCTCTCTGTACATCAATCCCGCGATTTCAGCATGCTTCATATCGTCCTGCTCTTGCTGAACCGCTGCCTCTGCGTCTTCAACTCGCTTTCTTGCCCCAGCGGTCTCTCTGTCAACGTAATCCTCAATCCATTTCTCTTTCTCTGTATTGCATAAGTAGTCCGTTTCTCGTTGTTTCTCCGCCGCAAGCTTCTTTTTGGATCTCATGCTGTGCAATGCCCAAAGTGCTCGGACTCTCTCTGCTTCCAAGCCGCTCTTGGCTTCGTTCGCATGGTGACGTCGTTGGGTTGACCGCTTTGATGATTCGTCGTATTTGCCAGGCGGAAGAGGTGCAAAGTTTATTTTCGGAGCATTGACCATTGTAGTTTGCGTGGAATATGTTGTTGGGCAAGATGTTGGATGTTGCAAGTTATGGACAATATGGAGGCAAGCTGCATCTTTTATGTCAAGGTTGGTACGTTTACTCATCTTGAACAAAGCAAAATCTCCCTTTTGACTGTCAATAAATCAGGAATAGTGACGCTAACCATTCAACCTAACATGATTATTAGCATCATTTTCATGTAATAGCCCAGGGATTATTTGAGACAAACATCAGCAGACGTCCTTTCCGTCGAACAACATCCTATTAATGTATAGCGATAAGCCCATTCCGGCGGTCGTACACCGCAGTTTATCCCTGTTCATAAACAGAAAACATAAGACCAACTGTTTGCAAATTGCGGGGCGGTGGGAAACCCCTGCAACTTGCAGTCATACTCAGCAGGACTCATCTTGAGCATAATGATCATGTTGGCTGCTACTGATTCCATTCTGACAAGAAGTTAACTATATAGTCCTCAGGTCTTCCCACTTCCTCTCGTTAGCATTTCCCTCTCCTATTCCTCACCAGCACATCATGGATACACAACCACCTACGCAGGTGAGAGCGGATCGAATACCGGCCGATCGGCGGGCGCTACAACAATTACAGGCATTCTTGGCACACACCAAGTGCGCAGACACAAGTTAGTTCACCGCGACGCTGCCAATGCAGCCACCAAACCTATGACCCAGCATCAGCAAAATGTATTTTAGTCACTGGAAGACTCCAGGAGTGTCTGAGAGGATGTGGAGTGTAAACTTAGATGCATCAATTTCAGGAGAGTATCAGACCCTAGGAGGGCATTCCGGCCGGCCATCAGAGTGACTGGGATCTCTGATGACTGCTACAGGAGTACCATGGGAGTAATTGTGATAGGTTTGGGAACACCTCGGAGCGCCAGAGAGAACTTTGGGTGCACCTGGGAGCACCTCGGAGCGCCGACGACAAGCCTGGGAGCACCTGGGTGTGCCGGCGACAAGTCTGGGTGCGCCGGCAACAAGTCTGGGTGCGCCAGCAACAAGTCTGGGAGCACCTAGAATCACAGTAGAGCAGTCTGGGAAAAGCAACATCTTCATTGGGAACGCTGCTGGTGCAGCTGGGAATCATACCTACTACATATCATTCAACGATTGTTAAAACTCATGTATTCAGTGTTTATTCTCATCTATGTGTCTATATAGCTACCGATCTACACACGGTATATCTGGACTGGCTGCAGGCAGCGCTTGAGAGCAATTCGAGGTGCTCCTGAAAATCACGATCCAGTGAACTCAGATGTACAGTCCGAGGCCATGATCAAGCGACTATGGAGATGCCGTGGGAGGCGGCAATCGAGCGTATTTGGAGATACACTTAGAGGCCGTGATCGAGTGAACTTAGAGATGCACTCCGAGATCGTGATTGAGGGAGTTTGGAGATGCACTTGTGGAGGCTGTAATCGAGGGAGTTTGGAGATACACTTCGAGGCCGTGATCGAGCGAGTTTGAAGATATACACTTGCGGAGGCCATGATCGTGCGAACTTGCAGGCCGTAATCGAGCCAGTTTGGAGATGCACTTGGAAGCCTGGATCGAGCGAGTTTGGAGATACACTTAGAGGCCGTGATCGAGCGAGTTTGGAGGCCGTAATCGCGCAAGTTCGGAGATGCACTTGGACGCCGTGATCGAGCGAGTTTGGAGGCCGTAATCGCGCAAGTTCGGAAATGCACTTGGAGGCTGAGATCGAGCGAGATTGCAGGCCATAATCAAGCGAGTTTAGAGATGCACTGGGAGGCCGTAATCGAGCAAGTTTGGAGATACACTTGGAGGCCATAATCGAGCAAGTTTGGACGAGTACTTAGGGCCGCTTGATGGACGACGCACCGGGTGCTGAGACTCTGTTCATCTGTTATTTAACTTGCAACTGTGGGAATGTGACAAGGTGACTTTACCTTGGAGCTCTCATGGAGCGCTGGGTGATGGCGGTCGATCATGTAAGGAGGCACGGCTGAAGCTGAAGCTACATTCAGAGGTCAACTCATACTCATGAGAATGAAGGGAAGACAAACAATGTTGGGTACTCGGTGTATGCTGTACTCGGTGTATGCTGTATTCGGTGTCAACTCATGATCATGACATGGAGAGATAGAGAGATATAACTTAACATTGTGTTCTGTAATGATGTTAGAGTTGTGGACGAGAAAGAGAGAGATAGGGGATGAAGATGAGAACAATGTGGAGGATACAAGTGGATATGAGAAATCAGGGGTAGGACTTGCCTGATTGGGTCGGGAAGACCTCGTATCAGTGTAAGAACACGCCGGATCTGGACTCATACCTGCTGTATCGGGGATGGTAAATTGACTCGCACACAAAATTCCCATAAGTCCCAGTTTCTCATGATGATTTCCCCCATCTCCACTCATCTCTCTCATTCTCGTCCTCATGTCTACCATCACCTAAGAACATGAAGTTAAGTCATTGCTCTCTATCCCTCCATGCCATGATCAAGAGTTCACACCGAGTGCAGCATACACTGAGTACAGCATACACCGAAGTACAGCATACACCGAGTACTGCATATACCGAAGTATAGCATACACCGAGTACTGCATACACTGCGTACTGCGTCATCCCATGATGGACTGTCTCCCGCTCCCAGCCAGTCTTTCATCTCTCGGCAGACCATGTTGTACTCGATTCTCTACATTCCCACAATCATGAGTTAACCAATGAATAGAGTCTCAGCTCCTGTCGCGCCTCCCTCCTGAACTGCCGCCGCCAGATTGACCGCCTCCAAGTACTCTTCCAATCTCGCTCGATCACGGCCTCCAAGCGCATCTCTTAAGTCGCCTGTGCATAGTCTCCAAGTGTATCTCTGAACTCGCTCGATTACGGCCTCCAAGTTCTCTCGATTACAGCCTCGAAGTGTATCTCTCAACTCGCACGATTTGGACATCCAAGTTCGCTCGATCACAGCCTCCAAGTGTATCTCTAAACTTGCGTGATTACGGCCACCAAGTGCATCTCCAAACTCGCTCAATCACAGCCTCCAAGTACATCTTTGAGGAGCGATGGCGGGTGTACGGTGGTACAGGGGTACCGGAGGTGGAAACAGTGACGGGGAGTATATATTTGGCAGACCCAGGAGTAGATAGACATCATCTCATTTCCATCTCATCTTATCATACAATGAAAATACACACTCTATCATTCCCAACTTTGTGGTCTCACTCGCTCTGTCCGCGATATCATGGATCCACGCAATTGCGTGGGATCCTCAACGCCAGGTAGTATCATATCTTCATACCCGATTTCTACGCTCCTCGAAGCAGAACGACTCTTTCTCATGGATCCCGTTTGGATGTCGCGAGAGGTGCAGCGGAGAGTTGATTGTGGGTCCTCTGCCCTCTTGCTCCATTGTTTCGACGCAACGGCCTCCAAATGGTGCATCTCTAAAAGTTCTCTCAAAAGGCATGGGCTGGTGAACCTCCGAATATGCTCGAGTACCATCTGCAGCCAGATTGACCGTATGTATATATAGAGTGAGACTTGAATAATGCATGCCATAGTATGATGTAGCAAATCTTGTGACTGTAACAAAGATGAATATGATAAGACAAAATGCCTTGTGGTTATGAAAGAACCACTGCTGTGAGAATACGGCATCAAGTCTCCCGCAGAGCTGCGAACGCTAAAGCGGTCTCGGCCGCTCTCAAAGTAACCCACCGAGCTGCACAGCGGTCTCAGCTTCTCTTGAAGTCTCCCGCAGATCTGCGCAGAGGTCTCAGGAGCTCCAAAATTTGACTATCCTAGCTGGAGCATCCTGTGTGCACCTCCATAACTGCAGGTGCTTTCAGGAGCACCCGAGAATGCTCTTGCAGAGTCTGAGAGCACTTTGCTTAGCTCCAGGGGGGTCTGGGAGCGTCTGGAAGTACTTAGAGGCACTGGTGAGGTTGCCCGGAGTGTCTGGGAGGATTGCGTGGGGCTTCCGGACCGAATTACATTTTGCTGATGAGGATGCACATTTAAAAATCATCCGCAAGACTGGAAGCAGGAAAAATAAGAAGCAGCATGCAGTGGGATGTGAGTATATCCATATCGAGGCAAAGGGCGGTCAATTAACTGTATAACGTACAGCGGGTGTCCGTAGAGAGCTACGTAACAAATTTATTGCTGCCTGTAACGGGAAACCTCCATGGTCCACAAAGGCATTTTTCCGCAGAGTCCGCGAAATCGAACATCGTGATGTTGTCAGCTCTGGGATTATTGCAGATGAATTTCCCCATAAGCATCCCCGTGAGTGGACGAAGCAGGCATTGATCACGTCAGAGAAGGCCACGGAGGCGTTTTTGGTAGAGGTAACAGCCCAATTTCATTGTCAGAAGCAGCAACTAATGTCTTGTAGGTTTTCGAGATGTCTGCAACTATGGCAAGGCAAGCAGGTCGGGTACAGCTAGCACAGTCCGACATGCGCCTGGCGTTGAATATGGACAAAATGGGCAAAGAAGGCTTTTCGTGCACCGCGATCGAGGAAATGAAATACCTCATTAAGAAACCACGCGCCGAGATCCAAGAAGAGAAGTCGCAGGGTATTGAGTTTCCTAGGCCCAAAATGGTGAAGGCTGCGATACAAAGACACCTGGCAATGCTTCGTCAAAACCAAACGTCCAGCTGCCTTCCTTGCCAAAATGGTATCGCAATGAATCTTCAGACATGCTGGAGACGCAATGGAATGGGTGCATCTCCTCCCGACCGAGGCAGAGAGCCGACTCCAGAGCCGACTCCACCACTGCCTGCCACGCCACCCGCCCCAACAGGTAAGACTTCCGGGGTTCAATCTTCCCAAATTGTCAGTTTGCCTGCCGGATATACATAATCGAATACAGCTCTTCCCTGTACGGAATTTTTCTATGATGAGGAAACCGAGCACAATACTGATTTTGATCCAGATATGCTGACTGATGAAGGTTAGTACACTCTCTGTGGTGTGGTAATGCAGCTAACAATCATTTCGAAGACAAGAGCAGCGGATTGAGCGATCCTGCAACTAATGACGAGCATTGAGCGAAAGACACGGTAATTTGGAGATGTTTATTATAGATATCTATGCATTATTAGAGAACAACGTAGTGATCAAGAAGAAAGTAAACAAAAATGCCAGAAAGGCAGCCAAAACAATGTGAATGATGGACTGTGCCAAATGAAATGATTGCATATTGCGGATACAGCCATGGCAACGTGAGTGTCAATGGAGTGTCAACGATTTTTGGTTATGTGTCCTGGGAAATCACACCTCCAATTGGTAGTACTCAGTCATAGAGGAATTATTGGCTGTCTTTATAGGCAAAACAGATTGCAATACCCTCCCTGCCCCATCATGAAAATGAGCGTCAACGGAGCGTCAACAATTTTTGGTCATGCGTCCTGGGAAACCACACCTCCGAAAGGTTGTAGTCAGTCATAGAGGAATCTTTCGCTGTCTTTATAGGCAAAACAGATTGCAATACCCTCCCTGCCCCATCATGAAAATGAGCGTCAACGGAGCATCAATGATTTTTGGTCATGCGTCCTGGGAAATCACACCTCTGATAGGTTTTAGTCAGTCATAGAGGAACTATTGGCTGCCTTTATAGGCAAAACAGATTGCAAGACCAAATATCGTTGATGCTCTGTTGACACTCTGTTGACGCTCTGTTGACGCTCTGTTGATGCTCATTTTCAGGATGTGGTTGGGCTTGTGAGTATGTTTGTTTTCAATATCAAGGGGGCTAATACGTCGAAAATGAACCATGACGTACCAATGTCAATATCGTATGATTAACAGTAGCATATGTGAATGCGACCATAAATGTGGAACCCGAAACGCAGAACCGGAGATTGGAACCGACGGATCTCACCAAGCCCGGCAAAACTGGCGGGTTGACGGGAACGGGTCCGGGTTTGACCCGCCAAGGGTCAGAGGGTCAGGTTTTTGGACGGGTCTGGAACCGAACCGACCCGTTTTAGCGGTCCAAACCCTGACCGCTGGCGGGTTACCCGGACCCATTGCTACTACTACACCCGCCAAGACACTGCGGGTCCGGTGTTTAGCCGGGTCTAGAACCGAACTGAACAGAACCGCCGCCCAATAACCGCACCACTGACGGGTCACCCTGACCCGTTGCTAACACTCGTGATATTGGCTGGTGATCACACAGCCCTGGATAGTATGCAAACTGAATAAGACTTAGAATTGTACAGAGAGGTGGAGGAAAGAATATTGCACAGAATGGCCAATATCCCCGACTTTTTGGAGATGAAGCAGGGCAGCCAAAACCTACATGTGACATAGGAGGAATCTTGCACTCATCACAAGCAAATGGCAGCCGTAGGATACATTTCAGATACTGAAGAGATCATCAAAGCATCCTGGTCAAATTTTTAACATGATGGTGCTGCTGCATTTAAATAGTTGGAAAGATCACCATTGCCACCTGCATTATATGCAAAGAACCTCCCTGGAGGACGAACTCAGGTATTAAATGTCCGCTAAATTAAAAGAATTGACCATCATCCAGCCGAAAGTTATGAGGATGGTGCACCTGCATCCGCAAAAACCTATATTAGTTGCCAAAACCAGACCCCACGCACTGACATCAGCCAGGTTTCCAAAAATGTTGAAATAGGCTCCGACTGCATTTTGTTCGATCAAGTTCCTGGAATGTTTATCCCATTGTTGTTATGACCAATTACAATGCTGGATATTTGAAATCTTGCTGCCGATTGCAAGTTGCTGATTTTGCACTTTGAGATTAGTCTTACTAACCTTGAACCCCTGCAACCTTATTTCATTTGCTTGAACTGTATTTGCAGTGTGATCACCATCACCATCACCATCCCCATCACCATCCCCATCACCCTGACAACCATTTCGACCCCTGAAGCCTTAATTGACTTGCTTCTTGCTTTTTTTGCATCATCACCAGCACCCAAGTGATCACAATTTACTACTTCGCTACACAAAGCCGTATCGCAACCTTCTCCGCAACTGGAGACCGTTGTCAAGTTCAAAAATCTGAGAATCCACTGTGATTGATTCACAGGTAGGCACAATCGATTCGCCTCATCAAGTAAATCTAGACTGTGCAAGGGTATTGGAGTATGTGCGGTATTGGCACTTGATTTGAGGGTCTACTCCACCTCCAGGGCTGACCCCTTTTGAACTTTTGCAGATATGCTACAATTTACTCGCTGGTTGGCTCAATTGACTTTTATTGTCAAGTACATCAAGATGGTGCAAGATTGCTGGGATACATCGATCATTAGCTCTCGATTCGCTGCTCAACTTCTTCTGCAGTCTCCAGGGCAGACCCCATTTGAACTTTTTCAGATCGACTCCAATTGACTCGCTGCCAAGATCAGTCGATTGGGCTCGTCGAGTATATCAAGATGGTGCAGGGACGCTGGGATACATCCATTATTAGCTCTCGATTCGCTACTCTACTGCTTCTCCAGCCTCCAGTGCAGACCTCTTTGAAACTTTTCCAGATCAACTTAGATTGACTCCATGGTAGGCTCAGTCGATTCGGCTCGTCAAGTACATTAAGCTCTGTGAAGGATGCTGGTGTATGTCCATTATTGACTCTCAATTTGCTGCACTACTCCTCCTACTCCTCCTTCTCCTCTTCCTCCTCCTGCAGGGCTGACCCCCTTCGATCCTTTGCAGATCAACTCCAATTGACTCGCTAGTTGGCTCAGTCGATTCGGCTCGTCGAGTACATTGAGGCGGTGCAAAGACACTGGGGTATGTCCATCATTGACTTTCAATTCACTGTTCTTCCTGCTCCTCCTCTTCCCGCGGCTGCACTTCCTGCTCCTCCAAGTCCGACCTGTTTCGATGTTATGCTAATCAGCTCTGATTGGCTGGCTTGTATGCTCGATCGATTCGTCTCGGCGAGTACATCAAGACCTTGGAAAGACACTGGGGTACGTCCACTATTGACTCTCAATTTGCTGATCTACTCCTCCTCCTCCTCGATTCGGCTGGTCGAGTACATCACGATGGTGCAACGATGCTGGGGTATGTCCAATCAAGACTACGGATTCGCTGCTCTACTCGTTTTCCTGGTTCTGCCCCTCACTGTGGTGGGAAAATCCATTGCTCACCACCACTGGTGCTCAACTTGGCAGAGGACTGAGCGATGGGCGCATACAGAGATAGAGGGGTAACAGAGCGAGACTGGGCACCGGGGAGTATATATTCAGGAGACCCAAGGGTAGACAGCCACCATCTCATTTTATCATCATACAACGAGAATTACACACACTGTCTTTCCCAGCTTTTGCTCAGATCTGCTCTTTCTGAGATTTCATAGATCCACGCAATTGTGTGGATCCTCACTGCCAGGTAGTAACATCCCTTGTAACACGCTTCCAATGCTCCTGGAGCCGGAGCCTCGAGAGGTGCGGCGGAGAGTCGATGATGGGCTTGCTTCCTTCTAACTCTGCCATTTCAGCACATCACCCTCCAGTGGTGTTAGCAACGGGTCCGGGTAGCCTGCGGGCAGTAGTGCTAACAACAGCTCCAATTAACCCGCCTGTGGTCTGGGATTTGACCGGCCGTTCAGTTCGATTCTGTTCCAGACCCGGCCAATAACCTGACCCGCAATGTCTTGGCAGGGTTCCTACCAGCACCGGACAAAAACCCGCAGTTTTTTGGACAGGTTTTACCCCCACCGCGGTTCCATTGTACGGTTCCTGCAACTTTTGCTGCAATCAGGCGTCTGAGATCCCAAAGTATCATGACATGATGAATAGGTAGATTTTGCAGTTTTAGCCGCTCTTCCACCTCCCACTTTCAGATTTGCGATCGGACCAATATTCATTGAATCGCAGAGAAATAACACCATATTTTCAGCGAAATTCGCAGGTTTTTGATAGCAACCCAACGAATATTTGTTCGTTCACAAATCTGACCGCGGGAGGTGAAAGAGCAGCTAAAACTGCACAATGTAAGCAGCGATCATGTCATGGTACGATCAGAACTCAAATACTTAATTGGAGTTAAAATTGCACACTTGAAATGCCAGGTTTTTGGTGGTGAACCCGGCCCATTTCCAAAGGTGCGGGTTGTTGCTGTGGTATGAGCCGTTGCCGGAACCGACCGGGGAATTTGGACCGGTTGCTAACACTAGCCCGCGGTCAGGGTTTGGACCAGAAAGACAGATCGCTTAGGTTCCAAAACCGACCAAAAACCTGACCTGCTGCTTCTTGGCGGTCCACATCTGGCCCCATACCTGTAAACCTGTGAGATTCGCCAGGTTTGGCCAGACCTGTCAGGTCCAATCTCCGGTTGTGCATTTCTGGTTTTTCTGTTTATGCTCACATTCAGATACCCTACTGTAAATCATAGAAAATTGACAATGGTATCTCATTGTTCTTTTTGGATGTACTGGCCACCTTTGTAATGGAAGAATGGAGAGACACAATCACTGCCCCATCCTGGAAATGAGTGTCAACAGAGCGTCAACTATTTTCGGTCTTGCATCTTGGGTAATCTGAGTGGCCATAGGTTGCAGATAGTAATAATCGAGGAATGGGCCTTCTTTATTGGCAAATTAAGAAGCGACACGCTCCCTGCCCCATCTTGAAAATAAGCGTCAGCTGAGTATCAACAATTTAAGGTCTCACATCTTGGGTAATCTAAGGGCCGCATGATTGCAGACCCCGAATAAGGAGGAATTGGCAGCCTCTCAGCTTAGATATGCAATCAACATTCCCACGACAGCTTTCCGAACAGTAACACCTTATTTCATTTCCAATGATGCAACTAAGTGTTGATGACGGTTTTAGCAAAGAGAAACGGTCAAAACGTTGTATATAGACAATGACCGATGCATTGCGCTTTGATTACCGATGATGAAAGGCCCATTATTGTTAGCGCTGCGTTGACACCCATTTTCATGATGGGGCATGGAGCGCGTTGCTATCTTTTTTCCCTGTAAAGGTGGCCAACACTTTGATTATATATAAGAACAACCATATCGGTTTGTGATTACCTGAATTACAAGACCAACAATCGTTCACACTACATTGAGGCTCAAGTTCAGACTGGGGCAGGGAGCGTGTGGGTCGCTCTTTTCCCGATAAAGCCAGCCAATACCGCATTTGGAAATGGTCGCAACCGATTGACATGCGGAATACCAATAATCCAAGACCACAAATCGTTGATGCTCCATTGACGCTCATCTTGCCATAGGCATATCTACAATATGTTATCATTTAAATTGGCCTAATATATCATTAATGGTGTTTTGGCAGCCTTTGTACAGTCTTCATGTACTTTCTCCTTCATCACTACATTGTTCTTTAATAATACATATAAGTATATCCTGTGAAATATACTTTAAAGTGTCCGCTAATTGTAGATAATGATACACTCAACAATCCCGTTCCATTCTATCACTGCGCATCTTCACTGTCAGGTTCGCTCAATAGGCAGTAGATGTCTGCAAAATGGATGTCAGCTGCATTACCACACAGCAGATAGTGTACTAACCAGTGGATGTTCCTGCATCTGTCAGCAAATATGGATTTAAAATCTTTATCGCGCTTGCGATCCTTGGCAGATGCATTAAGATTGAAATATTCAGTGCTCGGAAGAGGAGTGTGTATATACACATATCAGGGTGGCACACCATCGAGTTCAGAGGGATTAACTGCCTCAGTATCACTGGGTGGCACAGGTGGCGTTCCGGGCAGATGTGGCATTGTGTCTGGTGTCGGCTGTCTGAGTTGCTCTGGTGGAGGTGCACCCATGCCCTTGCACCTCCAGCATATCTGGGGATTCTGTGTTGTGACATTTTAGCAAGGTAGACAGCAGTCCGATTGATTTTCCCGAAGCGTAGCCCGGTCACTTTCCATCGCAGCCTGCACTTCCATATACCCATGGAACTCAACTCCCCGCATCTTCTCTTCTCGGACTTCGGCACAAGGTTCCTTGTTCAGGAAGTGAGTTTCCTGTCTCGCGGTACAGGAAAACCCTCTTTTGGCCATTTTGGCCATATTCAAGGCAAGGCGCATGTCAGACTGTTCTAGCTGTACCCGACTTCCCTGCCTTGCCATAATTGCCGACATGTTGAAAACCTACAAGAAATTAGTTGCTGCATCTACCTATCAGATTCGGCAATCACCTCAACCATATCCACTTCCATAGCATCCTCAAAGGTGGTTCAACCCAGTTTTGTCCACTCTCGGGGATTCTTATCACCAAACTTGTCAGGGAAAATCCCAGAGCTGGCAACATCCTGATTCTCGATTGCGTGGACTGAGTGGACTGCATGGACTGCGTGGACAAATCACTGGGTCAACTATCGACATTTCCCATCATGGGCAGCTATAAATTGGTCATGCAGCTCTCTATATACACCAGCTGTATGTAATATTGTGAGTTGATGGCCATCTACCTCATTTCGACTATACTGTCATCCGATCGGGTGCTGCTCTCAATTCGTGCTGCATCCAGCCTTGCGGACAATTTTCAACCGTGCGTCCTGGGTCTTGTTCTCGGGGGCTGCATTTGCAGCGTGACGGTGAACTAAGTGGTGTCTGCATTGTCGTTGGGTCACTGCGGGTGGCGTATTGGATGAAGCGCCTCTTGTTCTGCTCGATTTTGTGTCACTTTCATCTTACTAAGGTGTGTGTGGAACCATGATGTGCTGCAGTGGAAGTGAAGAGATGACGATAACAAAAAGATGTGGGATGTCCTGATGAATAAATAGTTAGCTTCAAGTATAAATGGGATGTGTAACAGCCAACTCGCCCGTTCTACACAGGATGAATCCTGCTGCATATAGCTGCTGGTTGCACGGGTTTCGAACTGTCCTGTGATTTGCACCAGGTTGGTCCGCTGTTGTCTGTTTGTTTACAGTGATTCATCTCGGTGAAAATCCGCCGAAATCTCATCTTTCTGAGTTATTCAAACTAAATTCTTCAACGGAAAGGACATCTGCTGATGTTTATCTCAAGAAATGCCCGTGACCATACGTGAAACAGACACTAACCATCATGTAATAATGTACAGTCACCATTGCTATTCCCAATTCAGTGACGGTCAAAAAGTGGATTTTGCTTTGTTCGAGTCGAATAAGCGTACTATCCTCGACATGGAAGGCGCGGCCTGCCTCCATGCGGTCTATATGTTGCAACACCCAACATCTCGCCCATCAACAAAGTCAACAGAAATTACAATGATCAATGCTCCGAAAAAGAACCTTTCACTGTTACCGGCTCGAAGATAGTGCAAATCGACAAAGCGCTCCACACGACGATGACATCAACCAAATGAAGGCATGAGCAGCTTGGATGCAGCAAGTGTCCGAGCTCTTGGAGCGTTGCGCAGCTTCCGATCCAAAAAGAAGCTGTTGGCGGGGAAACAACCAGAAACACACATTTTAAGCAAAGAAGAGAAAGAGAAATTGATCGAGGATTATGTGAAATGCGAGTCAGCTGTGGCCAGAAAGCGAGTTGAACACGCAGAGACAGCAATTAATCAGGAGCAGGAAGAAATGAGAAATGCTGAAAAGGTGGGATTGAAAACTACAAAGCCTGAAATAACACTTGAGGAGATGTTGACTGCCATCGGAGATAGTCTGAGCATTCTGGCAAGTTCCCACCATGGGGAGGATGGGGAAGATGAGGATGATCATATAAAAGATCCTGAGCTGGGCGGGCTTAGCGAAGATGACCAACCTGGCTGGGTGATGCACACGATCTCTAACACAGGACAGCATCGCATGGAGTGTTTACGGCAGACGCAGATGAAGCTTGAGGAATTTACGCCACCTGGCTGGGGAGACGCGGCTAACTACTTTGGGGAGAGAAATGATAAGTACGGGATGATCGAATTAGAGGTTCCGGTTGCTGTTCTACCTCAAACAGAACATAATGCAACCTGTTCTGGGCCGACAACATTTGGTGAGCCAATGGAGATTCTTGATAGCGTCCCTGGAAAGTTGTGAGTGCTGCCAGTGACTTCTCATCCAGGGAGTAGTCAGATGAGGAGAGGATCGCGGAAACCCAGGACACGGGAAGCCATTCTGTCTCTCCCACCTGCCCCAGCGCTCGATTTATCAACGATTTAGATATCAGAGCATGTTGAACCCATAAGCTTACACCCCTGCCTATAGCGTCACAAACTGATTACCATACAGAAATCGGATTTCGACAAGGACATGGTGACCTCTCCTGCATTGCGGGAGGAATGATTAGGCAAATTGACATTTGTGATGATGTATCACATTGAAACGCAAGACATGTACATATTTTGCTATGTGTCAGCTTTCACCTGATTTCAGTGACCAAATTGTGAGACATGATAATGTGTCTGTGCATGTGCAAGGGTCGAATATTCCATGCCAACACTCTAGAATTCACATCGCATTGGCTGACGAGCCAGTGAACGTGATATCGTCCTGCCGGTTACTGTTAAGTCAGACAAATACAACCAAATTAGAGAGGACACTCAGTAACAAAATTTAAGTTAGTGATGTAATACAAGTCATAGATGGAGCGGACAAAGTGGAACAGAAACCCCTACGATTGACGAGCTTCATGCTGCATTCGATCATCCATCGAACTGAATAAATCTCTGCACAGACCTGGTGCACATGGTCGAGATTGTGATGATTGCTTATGGCAGGTAATGGCAATCACGGGGAATGAGCTGGATCAGAAAGGGTGAGGGAGTCGGGCTAAATATACCAAAAACTAGTGAATGGATCGGCATGCGTTTGATTGCCGGCCAAAGGCACTGGAACGTGATAGGCTGATGTCATTTATCACTCAGATACTGTGTCAAGTGGTGGATCAGAAATAGAGACGCCTGGAAGCTTTTGGATGCAAATGTTTATATATAGAAATGATTCATTGGCTGCCAATAACCACTGTATGCATTTTTGCATACAATTGTTCAGCATCCACTGACAGTTAGTATGTCATTATGTTGAGCATCAACGGTGCGTCAACCATATTTGGTCTTACATTTTGGTCAAACAAACGGCTGCACAGTCACATCCTTCCAATGTGATTGTATTGTCGGTTTTATAAGGTAAAAATGTTGGTTACACAATCATGGACCTATCCTGGAAATGAGCGTCAATGAAGCGTCAACAATTTTTGGTCATGTGAATCTGATAATCAAATATTGACTTGGTCGCTATGACAAATAATCAAAGTATTGGCCTGCTTTCAGGCCAAAAATGCTAGGTACAACATCGCTACTATCTCCTGAAGATGAGCGTCAACAGAGTGTCAACGATATTTGCTCATGTATCTTGGATAATCAAATGGCAATGCAACCCCGTCAACCCACAATCTTAGAATTGGCCGCTGGTATGGGCCAAAATGCTACAAACGATATCGCTATCACCTCCTAAAAATGAGCATCATCCGGGTGTCAACAATTTTTCGTCCTGCATGATGAACACACAAAGCGCTGTGCATCAGTGTTATCTCATAATCAATGTATTGGCCGCCTTTACAAGCACAAATGCTGGTAACAATACAGCTACCACCTCCTAAACATGAGCGGCCACAGACCGTCTACGATGTTTGGTCTTCCATCTGGAACACTCGAAGGGGTGTAGAATGTTGTTATCCCATATTCAACTCATCGGCTGCCTTTATGGGCAAAATTGCTAGTGACGATATTGCTTCCACCTCCTAACAATGAGCCTCAATGTAGCGTCAACAATTCTTGGTCTTGCATCATAGACATTCAAAGCACTGTGCACCAGCGTTAACCCATAATCAATGTGTCGGCCCCCTTGATAGGCAAAAATGGTAGTGACGATATCGCTACTGCCTCATAAGAATGAGCGTCAACGAAGCGTCAACAATTTTTGGTCTTCCATCATCGACACTCAGAGCACTGTGCAATGGCATTAACCGATAATCACTGCATTGGCCGCCTCCATGAGCAAAAATGCTTGTGAAGTTATCACTATCACCTGCTGATAATGATCGTCAACGGAGCGTCAATGATCATTGGTCTTGCATCTTTGACATTCTAATGGCTATGGGACTTCGTTATCCCACAATCAACTTCTCAGCTGCGTTTATGGGAAAAAATACTAGTGACGATATCCTGTCCACCTTGTACAATTCAGCACGCACAGAGTGTCAACAATTCTTCTGGGGGCTCAATAGGCCGCACAGCAATGAACTGCATTGCATTGTTCCTGAATTGAGTCTTATGCGTTCAGTCTTTTCAATATGTCGTTGTTTACATCTTTACAACTATGCCCACAATCTCTCACAGATCTGACTAGTTTTGCTTGTAGCTCTAGTCAACAGATAGTAACCTGCATTCTACTTGACTATGATGTAACGTTTGGCAGTCTCTCAAGTGGGATTATGCAGCTAACAAATTCCTACTGCGATGTCGGGTTCAAAATCTTTGAATACCTCATTGTTTGGGGTTATAATCTCTTCCAACATTGAACGTGTCTTTAATCGGGATTTGAGCGACCATACTTTGGAAATCATGTTTGATGCTTGGTGGGCTTCAATGAATGTAGGCTCAAAATGTCTGATTGCTTGAGATGATTCTGGACATGCTCCTTCATGGCGATGTCATTTGCCCTGCGGAATTGATGACAACGGCAACCCTGGCATCTTATGTATCGTTTGTCATCAAGTTCTTCGCCATCCATCAGATCATGGGACCAGCTCAATGGGGAAACACTTGGTGGCAAAAGTTCACATCGCAAAGTTCAATGAAATAACAGAGTGGGAAGCTACTGAATGGACTAGCTCAACGGTCGCTGTAACAGTTTTGGCCATCTTTAGGAGCCAAGGAAGTCAAGGAATTACAACAGTAAGTTAACAAAGGAAATTCCTATTGCACATTCAGGTGTGATCTACATTAACTGAATTGACAGACAAAATGCTCCAAACTGGCAGCGAAGGGCTATGAAACTTCTGAATTTCACCAAGACCCCTGGAATCGCTACCTCATGATAGGATATGTTTCTGCTGATATTGCATCCAACCCTACATCAAATCTCAAGCTGCGAAAGTCTTATAATGCATTACGCAGCGACCTGGTGCTGCCGTCAGCCACCACCCTTTCCAACATCTGCCGGGGGTAATACTTATCGACGGTGGATGCAATTATAAAGCAATTGCCGTCACGGAATAAAGATAGTTTTGCTTTGGACGTGTGGACATCAACAAACGAATTTGCCATAATGTCGGTCATTGCTTCATATATGGATCGAAATTGGGCATTTTGAGAAGTACAACTCACTTTTGATGATGTTGATTGCCTATGCTTTTGCTTTTTCAAAACCTAATTTGGGATGATAGGTCAAGGGCCAACATGCTGGAACAAGGCAAGCTGTACATTTAAAGGACTTTCATGATCCATTTGAGCGTACCATCAGCCATTTGCTTCGAATTACAACTGATAATGCTTCCTCAAATCACCGAATGCCTTTTGAGCTGCAATCCACCCTTGAGGCCTCCGGTTTCGATTTGCCTGCATTGAGAAACCACATACCATGCATGGCGCACATCAAACAGCTGGCTTTCGGTGCATTCATGAGCAGTCTGGGTGTAAAAGGCTCCACCAAGTCGTGGGAAGCCCATGTGCGCAATCAGCCATTTGGAGAGAATGGAAGCATAGACATTGGGAACAGTCCAAGACATCGATAAGAAGGCAATGCTAGAATCAACAAGGTGTCGGCCATCAGCCCAGGTTTATCCAAGATAATAAAGAAAGTACGTATTTCAAGATATTTTCAAAGTACTGAAACTGACCTTTATAGATCAGAGAATGCTTGCAGTATTAATTATGCTAACACCTGGTCGTCGAAATGAGTTCATTGAGTGTCAAAAAGCCAAAGTGCGCATCGCGGTACTACCTGTTATCGATGTGAAGACATGTTGGAACTTGACACTGGTGTTGCTTGAGCAAGTCTACCGATTACAAGAATTCGCCCGCCAGTGGCTCCAACATCCAAAATACAGTGATTACCGGCCAGTCTTCATAACACAGCATGAATAGACCATTGTCAAGTACGTCATGGAAGTTTTGAGGCCATTCCAATCCTGGACACTGGGGATATCGAACAGGCATACAGTCACATTGCATCACGTTATCACTGTCTACAATGACATGTTTGATCATATGGATGGCATTATGCAAGCTGTGGCTAAGAAGGAGACCCCATCGAAGGAATACTTGTACTTTACGATGCAGTTAGCCCGACAGAAGCTGTCTAGATATTATGTTGAAGTCACTCCAACAACGGGTATGCATCGCATCTCAGCACATATCCCTGATCCTTTCCGTATGTTGTGATCATTTGGGAAGTGGGACAAGGGAATGGATATTCATCCTGAGGACGAGACTTCTCATTCCATGCAATACAGCAAGTCATTTTCGAAGTAAGTGGAGAATGCATACTGCGCCACACATCAACATGTGCCACTCATTAAACCCGAATGTGTACTGAGCAACAATGTCTTCCCCACTGCAACGGCTTCAGGATCCAGTCAATCATCCTTCAATCCATATGATGTGTGCAGTGGTGATGAAGAATAGATACCGCCTAACAATGTGACTGAAACGACACCCGGATGAAGCGATTACGCTGCACCCTGATTGACAACCGCCAGGCTCAATTTGAATTTACCACCTGAATCACCAAAGAACTGGGGGCAGGTTAATCCAAATCTCAATGATTCCCACTCTGGCCCGACAGAGATTAGCAGTACAATTTGGTTACTGGATATCACCGACTGGTCGCAACAACAAGGGGAAACCCATTCAAAGTACACCGATCTATCAAATGTGGCGGGCGATATAATCTCTATCATACAACATGGTGTCGGGGTGGACGCCAGTGCTTCCCTTGCGCGAGATGTTATCGGCTGGAGGCAGTCAAAATTCACTTGTGAGACCCTTGGAGAAATACTCGTTATCAGGCAGTTTGCTCAAGCCAATCATGGGTCATTGGCAGGCGATGACTTGGTGTTGGATACGACGCACACAGACAATGACTTGGAATTGAAGAAAGTGGCCGAGGAAAGAAATTTCCACAGAACGGCCAAGTCCCATGACTGTTTGGAGATGTGGCAGGGCAGCCAAACCCTTCGTTCTCCACAGAAGGAATCTCTCATTCAAAACAAGCTGATGACAGCCGTAGGATACATTTCAGATACGGAAGAGATCGAGAAAGAATCCTGGTCAAACTTTCAACCTGATGGTGTGGCTGCATTTAAATTATCTGAAAGATTGTGTTTGCCACCGGCTTTGTCAGCAAAGGACCTCCCAGTAAAAAGAGCTCAAATATTTTATATCGGCCGAATACGGAAAATCGACCGTCATCCAGTCGAAAGTGATGGGGATGTTAGGCATCTTCCCCACCAGAGGTATTGGTACTAGTCTACTTCGAGATCTACATAACGGGTTATAATACCATACAGTACATAACACAGATCACAAGATGGGGGAGTAAGCTGCCATTTGTATGATCCTTAGTGGGAGAGTACATGCTTCGTGTCTGTTTGACAATGAGCCTCAACGCTGGCGGATTCATTGAAAGTTCGCATACTACGGTAGAATTGATTTGATGATGCAATATCCTTCACCAGTCGATAAGCCTTCAAAGCTTATAGTGATGCCAGTTATTTCTTACCACACTCATTCGAACAGAGCTAAGGGGACAGAGCGCGGCAGTTTCAAGAATGTGATTGACATGTCAGACAGACATTGGCCAATATGCGATTATGTGGGACTTCGAGCCAATCCCTTGTGGAGCGGAACAACTTGGGTACTCTCCAGCCAGAGAGCAGAGTCTTGGCCTTAGTATGGTGTGTCTGATTGATGAAAAAGTTGGGTAAAGTTAATAAGCCCCGATAAGCCCCTGACTCCTTGTCAGGGAAGAAACGAGTATGGTAAATTCACTATCAGTTCAATATTCCTGATGTGGTACGTCAATTCAAATGTCGACAGAGCAATGGTGGGTCACAGCGTAAGCCTCTGAAAGCAGATCAGCCAAATAGCCTATATGGTGAAGGTTGTGTCTTAATTTATCAAGCAATCTGTTTGAAGCCTTCCAAATGACCACGTCCGGCGACGGAGAGGTATCGACTATTCGACACAACCGAGTTGCAAGATATCCAACTTGAAGTTACAGTTTGATTAAATCTTATTGCGAATGATGGCCTGATCCTCATCAGGAGCGTAAAAGTTAAAAATCAATCATGCAATAACACAATAATCTTTGGGATGCGTGGTCCTCTATCATAGAGCCTAGCTCCTGATACAAGAGTACTCTATGTTGTGAGAGATGAGATCATAACTAAGGTTCGGAAGTAAACTTCGGTAGTCCAAGAAAGGCAATGAAAGAATGACAAGAGCTCCGGCATTTGGAAGGGGAGCCTCACAATTACGATCAATACCTACCTGCGACGGAAGAAGCTGCAATATTATGAGGTTTCATGTTCTCATTTTAGTATTATTATTATTACGAAGTATATTAGTATTATCCAGTTGGATTGAACGCTGTTCCCCCGCCCCATGACTAGAGAAACATTCGATAACGATTAGGATATCATTGTGTATGCTTTCTCTCTAATAATACAATGATTTAAGGAAGAAGACAACATTTTTGCTGTACAGTGTAATTGTTTTTAGTGAGTATCATACAATATACCGAGATATGTAAGTTCTGCCTTGAATATTGAATATTCCATTCAACATATGTTAAAAATTGTGTAGTAAACCCACTTACTGAGAGAGTACCTGAGGAGCCGGTTATCCCAGATTCCGATAGTCCTGAATTACAGTTAGAAACAGATACGGAGTATCATTCCAAATTAGTATCTCGGGATATAGCAGAAGCACGAAGTATTCAACCAGTTGATTGAAGAACGCGATCTGGAAGAATAGTCAAACCTGTCATCCTGACAAATAAGGAGTTATGTCAACGATATCCGGGACGGAATGAAAAGCAGCTGCAGGCTTTGAAGACTTCATTAAGGAAAGAGAGTTCAAGTATCTAGATGATACAAGGTCGAGTAGAATTGACATCTAGTATTCAGTCTGTAAAAGATGAGAAATTGAGGGAGATTCCACAGAAGACGTAATATTGCCGATAGTATTTGAACGCCAGATTTGTCAAGGAACTAGTTGAGGGTTGTTGTGAAGATACATGTCAACTAGGCTTGCACTATCAACAGGCAATAAATTAATACCATAATGATAATTAATCACGAAGATTAATTATACGAACATACCTTAACATAGTAATTAATCACGCAGATTATGTATACGAATATACTTCACGAAAATAAATACTCACCGGGATCAATTGTATAAACCATACTTTACGATATTTTTCAATCACAGATATTGATTATAGGAACATACTTCATGACAAAAATTAATCGCCAAGATTAATTATATGAACATACTTTACAATAGTAAATAATCACTGAGATCAATTGTACAAACATACTTTATGATAATGATTAACTACCAAGGATAATTATACGAGTCATATGTATTGCCAATATTGTATCACACCACGATACGATCGAATTGCCATTCATTCAATAGCCTCTGATACAACGATACCGATATGTCTCTCGTGCGGTTATGATCTTTATTGTTTACCGATTCTCTTTGTTTGGAAACTCCCATAGGACCTTTCAATACGAGCTACGGCATAGTGTGACTAAGTACTTACTTAAGTATAATAGTAAACTTTTGAGGTATAAATACTTAGGCTATACCGACCCCGTAACAGAGGATAGCCCACCAGACAGCATTTCGGACACCCCAAATTGGCTATGCTTGAATGACGACTTGGATTCTGCAAATGACTGTGAAGACAACTGCGTGGCAGACTTTGAATCTGATATAGAGCGAGAAAATTGCATCGATGATCCGGAAAACCCGGAACACCGGGATTCGAGTGCATCACCAAATGTCCCCGGATCAATTTGGCCTCCACAGACGTCAAAGAGGCAGGCAGGAAAGATGTTGGTGACGGTCAATAGATTGGAAAGTAGTAGGAACAAGGGAATTAAGAAAAAGCAGGCCAGCATGCGTAAATGAGTTTCACCAGCTTCTTTCTGTAGCTTGACCGAGGGTTGCATTCAGAGATATATTATGGGCGAATGGCGCGCAGTCGCCTGAAATTATCAATACATAAACAGATGTATAGCAGGCGCAACAAGTATTTTACCAAGATATGTTAATTTGATGGTATGAGTGCGAACAGTGCAAGAATATTACTGGGCGCGGTTTGGCCACATCGCCGAGTCTCAATCTGGTAGAAAGACGACTCACAAGTGGAAAACATTATGAAAACAATTATTGATCGCAGACGCTGTTGAATGGACAATATATTAAAATGTGCGTCAACAGAGCGTCATGGATTTCTTGTCTTGTAAGTATGGTAATTGAACAGTGATTTGGTCACTGTTAAGCATGACTGATGTACTGGCAGCGCATATTGGCAAAAGAGATTGCAATACGGTCACTGCCCCAATCTACGAATGAGCGTCAACGGAACGTCAACGATTTTTGTTCTTGTGAGTATGGTATTTTCACAGAGATTTGGTCGCTGTTAGGCACAATCGACGTATTGGCAGCATTCATAGGGCAACAGAGATAGCAACACGGTCATTGCCCAATTCTGAGAAGGAGTGTCACTGGAGTGTCATTGATTTCTGGTCCTGTAAGTATGGGAATTGAACAGTGATTTGGTCGCTGTTAGCCAAACCCGACATATTGGCAGCATTTACAGGCAAAAGAGACAGCAACATGGTCACTGCCCCATTGTGAGAATGAGCGTCAACAGAGCGTCAACGATTCTTGGTCTTGTGAGTACGGTAATTGAATGGTGATATGGTCACTGTTAGGTATAACCGACATATTGGCAATGTTTGTTGAAGACACAGACAGCAACACAGCCCCTGTGCCATGCTGGGAATGAGCGTCAATGGAGCCTCAATGAACTTTAGCGTTGCATCTTGGGTAATCTAAGTTCTGATTGGTTCCAGACATCCATTGATGAGATATTGGTAGTGTTAGCAACAGTTCTGGACGGTCGCTTCGGGTCCGGGTCTGGGTCGGAACCCAACCAGGGGGAAATTGGTGGTACAGGTTGTCAATGAATATGATCCGTCCATTTGGGTACGGTTTATTGGACCACTCCCTATCCGTCTCAATTGGGCGGGTACTCTGCTGGTTGTCCAGCGCGTCCATCTGTCAATACATATAATCTGCTTGCCTTTGCTGTTTGATAATAGTTCTCTATCAAAATTGATTATTTGACATCCATGAATCACATTGTGCATGTTTTGCAGGTTGCAATATCGACAATATTTGAATTCATGTTTTTCCTTTAATATTTTGTATTTTTGACCTTGGAGTAGGTCAATAGTGCAATTATAAGCTCAAATATCCATGCAACGCCTTCATTACCCAATATGCATTACCAGAAATTTTTGACCCTCAGTTGATGCTAGGTTGACAGTCATTTTCAGAATGGGGCTGTGACCATGTCACTATCTCTATTGAATACAATGGCTGCCTATACGTTTGTTATGGATAACAGTGACCAAATCACTTACCAATTACCTCATTTATAACACCAAAAATCTTTGAGGCTCCATTGACACTGATTTTCAGAATGGGGAACTGAACGTATTGCTTGCTCTTTTGCTGATACAGGCTGCCAATATGTTGGTTACGCATAACAGCAAGCATATCCCTTTCCAATGACTATACTTACATTACCAAAAGGCATTGACGCTCTGTTGACGATCAGTTTAAGATGGTGGCGAAATTGACAATAACCATATTGCAAATACAGGCGGCCAAACTTCGATTATGGGTAGATGCCGTAGCACTACCCTTGGATTATACAAGATGCAATGTCCAAAATTGTCAATTCTCTGTTGTGGTTCTGTGGACACTCATTTTTAGGTGTAGCGATATCGACTCTAACCATAGTTCCCAAACATGAGGCCAATAGTTCAATCATGGATAAATGCCATAGCACAGCCCTTGGATTACACAAGATGCAACACCCAAAATCGTTGACACTCTGTTGACACTCTGTTGACGCTGTGTTGACGCTCTGTTGATGCTCTGTTGACGCTCTGTTGATGCTCTGTTGACCCTCTGTTGATGCTCTGTTGACGCTCTGTTCACGCTCTGTTGACCCTCTGTTGATGCTCTGTTGACGCTCTGTTGGCCCTCATTTTCAGATGAAGCGACATCGACATTAACGGTATTGCCTATGAAGGCGGCCAATACTTCCATTATGCATAAATGCTGTAGCACAGCCCTTGGATTATTCAAGATTCAACACCTAAAATAGTTGATGCTCTGTTAATGCTCTGTTGACACTCTGTTGACGCTCTGTTGACGCTCTGTTGATGCTCTGTGGACGCTCTGTTGACCCTCTGTGGACGCTCTGTTGACGCTCATTTTCAGATGAAGCGACATCGACATTGACGGTAGTGCCTATACAGGCGGCCAATACTCCGATTGTGCATAAATGCCGTAGCACAGCCCTTGGATTATACAAGATTCGACACCCAAAATAGTTGATGCTCTGTTAATGCTCTGTTAACGCTCTGTTGAGACTCTGTTGATGCTCATTTTTGCTGTAGCGAAAACCACATGAACCATATTGCCTATAAAGGCGGCCAATACTTTGATTATGGGTAAAAGCCATAGTATAGCCCTTGGATTATACAAGATGCAACACCCAAAATTGTTGATGGTCCATTGACGCTCATTTTCATAATGTGGCTGTTACTATGTCGCTGTCGCTTTTGCCCATAAAGGCTGCCAATACGTTGAGTATGGATAACAGCGAGCAAATTGCTTCCCAAACAACATACTTACAAGACCAAAAATTGTTGACACTGCGTTGACGCTCATTTTCAGCATGGGGCTGTCACCGTGTCACTTTGTCTTTTGCCTATAAAGGCGGCTGATATGTTGATTATTGATAACAGTGAGCAAATCGAGTCCCAAACAACTTGCTGTCAAGACCAGAAATCATTGACGCTCCGTTGATGCTCATTGTCAGCATGGGGCTGTTACCGTGTCGCTGTCTCTTTTGCCTATATGGGCGGCCGATACGTTAGTTCTGGACAACAGCGAGCAAATTGCTTCCCAATCAACTCACTTACAAGACCAAAATTCATTGACGCTCCATTGATGATTATTTTCAGAATGAGGCTGTTACCGTGTTGCAGTCTGGTTTGCCTATAAAGGCTGGCAGTGCATTGATTATGGATAACAGCAAGCAAATTGTTTCCCAATTAAGTTGCTTACAAGTCTAAAAATCGTTGACGCTCCAGTGACGCTCACCATAAATATGTCCTAATAGTTGTTGTATGGTCAATAATTTTGTACACATAATCATATAGTCATTATTGACAGCCAATTTATAATGTGTATGAATACTCAGTTGTATCCAAAAGCTTTGTGTCATCTCAATGTCTGTACCACCGATGAACATGATCTCTGAGCGATGAATAACGTAGCGCTGTCACATTCCAGCGCTTTCAGCTGGTAATTTACCGCATGTAGATCCATACACTAATTTTTCATTAATATAGCCCAACTTCCTCACTTTGCCCTATGCAGTTTCTTCTCCTCGATTTTCATGACCTACCATCAGGAATATTCACAATGTTCACGATGTGCACCAGGTCTGAACACAGAGTGACGTAGTCGGATTCATGGATGAATGCAACATGATGGTGGTCATTCATACAGATTCGCGTTGCGCATTGACTGCTCCTTCTCTGAATGGTACGCCATCACTGACACAAATTTTGTTACTCAATTTTGTCTCCAATTTAGATAGCGAGTTGTCACTGATCTGTAAGAGGCAGGATGATATCCGGTTGATCAATCGTCAATCAACTCGGTTTGGAGTCTACAACTTTCGTATGGCCCGTATGACCCTTGCACATGCCCAGACAAATTATCATGTCTCACAATTTAATCATTGAAATCAAAGAAATGTTGACCCGTAGCAAAATAGGTACACCAATTACTTTTCGCGGAGATGAGTGGTCAATAATTACTAATTGTGCAGGTAGTGTACCGATGACAAACAAGCCATTACAATATGTTCATCTGAATCCAATTCCCGTATGGTACTCAGCAAGGGAGGTTACATGCAGGGGTAAAAGCTCACGGGTTTAACAGGCTTTGATTTTTGTATCGGTGATGAATTGAGTACCTCGTCGGGCATCAGTGCCGATATGCGTATATAGGACCGTGGTTCCCCGGATGCCAATCTTGGATTGCTTCTTTCGGTTTGTGAAGTTCCATGCAGCATTGAGATTTTCTGCTTTCACCATCGTGTATCTCCTTCAGCTCACCAAATGTTGTCTGTGCAGTAGCAGGTGCACACTGATCCAATTGCAGGTTAATGACTGCCATAACTGTCAATATGGCTGTTCTGTACCTCAAAGCTTACTAATGATGCAGGATGGAAAATCGTTCACACTCAACTTCATGATGTAGCAGCGAGCATGTCTCTGCTTCTTCTGATTATTAAGGCAGCCGATATATCGAACAAAGACAATGATGTACCAGAGTCAATATTTTGCACAAGACATTGCGATATCTGAATGCGACCATAAATAGAAAAACCCGAAAACTAGAACTGGAGATTGGAACTGACAGGACTAGCGAAACCCCGCACAACCCGCAGGTTGACGGGTACGGTTCCGGGTTTGGCCCACCAAGAAGCTGCGGTTCGGGTTTCTCGACGGGTGTGGAACCGAAATGCACGGTGTTTCTGGTCCAAACCCGGACCGCTGGCTGGTCACCCGGACTCGTTGTTAACACTAAATATTGGCAGCCTCTAGGGCCAAAAACAGCAGCGACAGGCTCCCTGCCTCATCCCTGAAAATGAGCGTCAACGGAGCGTCAACAGTTGTTGGTCTTGCATATTTGGTAATCAACGCATGGCCTGGATATTCGAGCACATAGAAGAACTATTGACCACCTTGATTAGCAGAATTATAATAGATCAAAGGAAAAATACTGATTCCAAAATAATCGATATCGCAACCTGCCAAACATGCAAAAACAAATCATTGGCTGTTGAATCCACAATTTTCATAAGCCACTATTATCAAACTGCAAAATCAAAAACCTCATATGAATCTATAGATGGGCTCGTTGGGCGACCCGCTCACGACATGCCCAATTCAGACAGGTTGGGAGATTTCCATCGAATTGTAGCCGAGTTGATGGTTTGTGTGTGATCCCAACAGGGACTGCCAATCTGGCGACGGTTCATTTGGGACCCAGAGCAGGTCCCGAAGTGACCGTTCGGAACCAAAGTTGCTCACACTACCCTCCAGCGCTGCCCCTTATAGATTGCAGCCTAGTCAGCATTTCTGTGGGACCCTAGATTTTAGTGCCAGGGATAGATTGTAGTTCAACGAGAACTCGTATACATGTGTTCTTTGGTTCAGAAATTGCAATTGTGAATTTGTGACCTGGAAGGAGTCAAATTTTAGTTGAAATAATCAATTTGCACCTTCCTGGTCAAGATTTCTGAGTTTCATGAATCGATCGCAACGACTCCTTGAACATTCGAAATCTTCAAAGCAACGCCAGATGTCAGGGAAACCTCAATTTCGTTGTTTGGGGTTTGTGGCTGCAATGAGCTGATTCAATTTAATGAAGAAAATTGCGTTTTGGCTAATGTGAAAGCATTTCCAATACCGAAAATTGGCTTTACTGGAATGGGAAGTTGGATAATCAAAATGTGAGTGAAGACGACTGGGAGGCAGACGACAAAACCAATCAAGAGCTAGACAATATCATGAAGGATCTGGAAAGCCTTGATCACCCGGATGAGAGTGCCACACTGAATGTTCCCAGATTGATTCAGCCAACATGGAGGCCAATGAAAACGGCCGAAAAGGGGTTGATGATGGTCACTGCCATGGATACAAGGTGGATTAAGGGAAACAAGAAAAAGTAGGAAAGAATGTGTCAATATGTTTTCACCAGGTTCTATATGTTGCTTGACCAAGAATTTCACTTAGAGGAATATTATGGGAGAATAGTGAGCAGTCACATGTGAATATTGGTTCATAAACAGAAATATAGTTGGCGAAATGAATCTTTTAGAAAGATATAGAAGTTTCAATTCAACGAGAGCAGCCTGTGCAACAATATTACTGGGCTTGCCTTTGCCAAAGGACTGAGTCTCAATCAGTCAGAAAGGCATCCCAAAACTTCAAATAAATATCAATACAATTAGCCATGGCAGCAGATTTTGACTCGACAATGCAATACAATGAGCATCAACAGAGCGTGAACAATTCTTGGTCTTCCATCTTGGGTAATCAAACTGTCGCTTTGTGGCAATTATTCATATACCAAGTAATGGTAACCTATCCAGGCAAAACAGTGCATGATATATTTGTTACTCCATCATGAAAATGAGTGTCAACAGAACCTTAATAATTTTTTATCTTGCATATTGTGTAATCAAGACATCGCATCATGGGAATGTTTCAGCTCATAACAGAACTATCGACCGCCCCAATAGTCAAAAAGAACAAAATACAACAGGTAAAACATGGCTTTGAAAATAATTAATATCACAAACCGCAAAATATGCAAAAAGTGATTACTGGATGTTCAATAAGCAATTTTGATAAGTTGTTATTATGAAACAGCAAAAGCAAGAGCATTATATGAATCTACAGATGGACTTGCTGGACAATCCGCTGAAAACCCACCCAATCCAGATGGGTTGGGAGATTGCCATTGAACCGTACCCAATGTGATGGTTCTGGTGTGTCATTGACAACCCCGACCACCAATTTTCAAGTGTCTTGGTTCCAACCTGGACACAGACCCAAACAAACAGATGGGAACCATTGTTAACACTACACTCAAATGCCACACCGAGCGATGGTGAGGCACATCATGTTCAAGAACCCACAACCCATCATCAACATCCCTGCTATGCCTGTAACTACTGAACCTGTTACATTCACCAAGTCCTCTGGAGCTGGCCAGTTCTACATGGATTTGGTAGATGGTAGCTATAAAGGGCATAGAGAAAGGATCACAGGTGTTGCCTCTATGCAGGCTACCATGATGGGCAAGATTAAGACTTTTGGCCCTTGTTGGCGGTTTATTTGCCTGATATCCAGAACACTTATTCTTGGCTCCGCATCGATGGATCTGGAAATATCTTCGTCCAAACAATTATTGAAATTGCCTTCCCGTGCTGCTGACAGAGGCAGACCGAAGCAGATCTTGCTGAGCACAGTTATTTCCGAGTTTGCAAAGGCTTTCCCAGGGAAGCTGGACCAAATACCATTGCCTCAAAAGGTCCATGGTATGACATTTGATCAGATCGAGGCTGCATTGCAGTTTTGGGCGCCAAAGTTGGCTTGGCCCAAACAATATCTCTGGAACACCTTGCCAGCAAAAGACAATGGAGAGAAAGTGATCCTGTGGGTATATTGGCCACTTACCCAGTGGCTCGTTGAACAGGTTAGCACTCCTTTCACATTCCCACTTTCTGCCACACACATCACCTCTGACATTTCAATCAGATGTTTAACTCTGACATCGACTCTTTGTATGACAATGAGACTATGTTGTGCCCAGTACTGCTGCCTCTTGAGCTAAAAATGTTTTGCTGTCCGTGGCTCAATGAGTGCCGATGCGTTTGCCACTGGGCAGTAGTCATTTATCAACCACAGACAGGCGAGGGTCCTTGTCTTGTCCTATCTGACAACCAATGAGGGCTTGAACCTACATTATAATTACCAAAATTCTGACATGGTAAAACAGGGTATAGATTACTCAATGGAAGATCAGGCATGGTCACGTGTCTAGTGGATTGGTCAGCAGCAGATGCAACGCACCACTTGATTGGTTTACCTTGCCACAATCAATTGGTTGATTGAAAACACCCAGTGGATGAAGCATTCACCAATTCTGTATGCACTGGGGGTTCCCCAGAATGCTGCCAATGAGGACATTGATCTTGATGCTGATCAGGTAAATTGGACCTCCATTGGAAGGATTTCCCCCCAGGCACTCTGGTCTGATGTGATTGGTCAATATAACCATCTAATGGATCTTAGTTAATTGCTGATCTTTCTCTACTTTCCACTGTTGGATCTGCGCTTTTGTTCATTCTGGGTTGGTGCGTGGGATTCCGGGTTCCTTTGGGTTTCTGGGTTACCTCTCTTGGGATCTGGGGTTGCATTTCCGGGTTTGCTCTGCTGGTTTCGGGTCACTTTTGGATTGTTTTATGGTATTGTCTGTTTGTAAGGTTTCGAGCTGTATAGATGACTACTACCGACAAATGGAGTTATTTGGTCGCTGACTTTCACTCTGACAGCAGCCACTCTGACAGATGCCCTCTGACAGCAGCTACTCTGACAGCAGCCACTCTGGCAGAAGCTCTTTGCCACAGAAGCTCTCTGACAGCAGCTACTCTGACAGCAGCTTCTCTGACAGCAGCCACTCTGACAGAAGCCCTCTGACAGCAGCCCTTTGACAACAGCTCTGACAACGACCTGACAACTGGTCTGACAATGACTATCCAACGAGTTTGCCATGAACATGTTCAGCGAACAAAAAGTCTTCATCATTTAACAATGCGAAATCTCTACTAGTAACCGCTCTTGAAGCATATCGCCCAGGAAGTACTCTACAGTCAAGGTGACAATAAATGGTGGTTATGGTAGTTGCTAAAACCATATTCAACGGACACCATGAGGTTGAACTAGACAGAAATCCCTTAATACCGACCAATGGTAAGACTAACCCCGGAAGTCCTAAAGATGCAAACAAAATAAATATGTAGTGCTGAAACACAATTGTCCTATCCAAAGAGATATCCATGCCACCCAGTTGTAGGCTCAAGCTTGTCGTTAGTGTATATTCACTTTGGACATATTTGAGACACTCTCAATGCCGAACTGGGGTACTTTGACGCTCTGGAATACAGATTAGATTTGGCATGCATTTGATGGACTTGGCTGCAGAGCTGATACGTGGAGTTGCCGCCCCTCTCTTCGTCTCGTTAACCAATACATTAGAGTCGGAATTGCTCTGCCTGAGACTTTGGGAGAAGTGGCCAGTTGTCGCAGGCATTCTGGAGTAGTTAGGTAGAGGACATCGTGCATGGAGAATGGAAATCTATGCCGTACAAGAGTACGAATTCTGATGCCTGTCATGGTGCTACCATTGTACTCCACTATGTATAGATATACTAAATACTCCGAACATGAAGTTGCCACAATCAGCCGAAGTAACACCCAATCCCCGGGCCACACCAGTCCAGTAACAATGGGTCCATGACATTGATTCATCTAACAAATCCCCAGGCAACACAGCAAACAACTACAATGGGTCCGTGTTATGGATTCATCCATTTCGATCGTAGACATTGCCCAGTAGAGAGTAAAACACCCCAATCGAGCACACCTCTGCTCTGACAAGGTCGCTCTGATGGGTCACTCAGAAAAGATCGCTCTGACAGGTCACTCTGACAAGGTCGTTCTGACAGGTTGCTCTGACAGGTTGTTCTGACAAGCACATCCTACTGTACAAGCACAAGTGCCAATTTCGTATGGCTGACACTAACTACTTACTCTACTTTTGATCTGGGAACGCTAGTGGTCACAAACCCTGGCGGCAGTACCACAAAGTGTTTATCATATTTATGTAAGTTAGTGCACTTGTTGTATACCACCTCATCTACTGCTGTGCTTTGCAAATTGTGGCACAATTCTCACACTACACTCTCTCTGAAAGAGTCACAGGAATTGACAGCAATACTAAGTATTTCATTGTCGAAATTCTGTCTTTAATGCAAGGGCCATACATTCTCTGCTGCAGGGATAAAGCAGTTTGGAGGGTCAGCTAGGGATAAGAGCGGCCCATAGTATCCAACCAAACCTTTCTCAGCAGCCCTGGTAGGGGGCCTAACCACCAATATCCAGCAAAGCCATCACCAACTATTGGTGGTGGGGATACTTGTCTTCCAACAATTAACCAGGTAGGTTACCTCCTCAAAGTCCATAGTATGTACTTACTCCTGTACATTGGAGAGCTGCACCTCAAATCCCATACACCTCAAACTATGTGCATTTTCATGAGGCTATACTACTTGCAATGCAATATTCGAATTATATGGCTTTCATTTTGTTCACCCTCAACGTGTGTAAGAGGCCATTGCCTACGGAGCACCGGTGGAGAGATCTGGCCGGACATGTGGGAGAACACGATTCACAGCCCTTTCTGCTGCTTCGACTCACTCATCAGTGAAAACTGAACTGTGCCGTACCGAGAGTCACCTGTATGGTGGGATCCGCACAGCGAGATCCCAGAGTCGTTGCGTGAGAATGGTCTCATAGTGTGGCCCAACCCAGGGGTTTGTGGACAAGAATACAGTCAGGAAGATTGGCAGATTACTGGAACTTAACAAAGTAGTATAATATCAATTCTAACTTATGGAACCTATAACTGACTCTGAACATGGGAAAGTCCAGAATGACTATCGCTCTAACATGGGGAAATGCAATGTATACCATATAACTTCGACTCTGAAAATTACGTTATCTCTGACAAATTCCTCAACTCTGACAACTGCCCTACTCTGATATGGGAAGCAACCCCATCTATACTATAGCATTAGTTCAACTTTCACTCAAAAGACTCACCTACTGTTAGTAACAGGTCCAGGTAAACTGCCAGCAGTTTGGTTTATACTGCAAAAATTGTTCGGTTTGGTTCCAGACCCATCCAAAAACCAAATCCGCTGTTTCTTGGCATCCCATACCTGTACCCGTACCTGTCAACTAGCGGGGTGTGCTGGGTTGGGCTAGACCTCTGGGTTCCAATCTCGGTTTTGGGTTTTCGACTTTTATCATTTAGGGTTGCATTCAGATATCTTACTGTTAATCACAAAATATTGACTCTGGTACATCATTGTCTTTTTTTGATGTATTAGCCACCTTTCTAATCAAATAAAAGGGAGAAATGCTCCCTGCCCCATTCGGAAAATGACAGTCAACAGAGCGTCATGGATTTATGGTCTTACATCATGGGTAATTTGAGTGGCGATTGGTTGCAAATATTCATAATTGAGGTATAGGCCGCCTTTATAGGCAAAAGAGAAAGTGACATGCTCCCTGCCCCATTCTGAAAATGGGTGACAACAGAGTCTCAACAATTTTTGTTATTGTAAGTCAGGCAATTAATCAGAGAGTTGGTTGCTGTGATGCATAATGAAAGTATTGGCTGCCTTTATGGGCAAAAACACTACCAAAGACATGGCTACTATCTTCTGAAAATGAGCGTCAACGGAGGATCAATGATTTTTGGTCTGGTAAGTCAGGTAATTAGAAAGTGATCTGGTAGTTGTTATACATAATGAAAGTTTTGGCCACCTTTATAGGCGAAAGAGAATGCAACGCACTCCCTGCCCCATCTTGGAAATGAGCCTCAATGGAGTGTCAACGATTTTTGGTGTTGTAAGTCAGGTAATTCAAGATTGATTTGGTCATGGTTAGACATAATCAAGGTATTAGCCACCTTTATAGGCAAAAGAACAACCGACATGCTCCAGGCCCCATCTTGAATATGAGCGTCAACCGAGTGTCAACAATTGTTGGCGTTGCATCATGGTTAGTCAAAGCACAATGTGGCCGTTATTGTCTATATACAAATTTTGACAAATTTCATCGGCTAAAATGCTCACGAACACTGAGTTGCAGCTTGGAAAATGAATTAAGTTGTTATTGTCCAGGAGGCTGTCATGGGAATATGTCTTGCTTATCTGCCTGTAAAGACTGCCAACTCCTTGTTTATAGATGTCCATGATCAAGCGCCACTTAGATGACCCCAGATGCAAGTTCAAAAATCGTTGACGCTCCGGTCATGCTCATTCTAAAGATAGGGCAGGGAGTGTGCCACATTCTCTGTTGCCCAAAATGGCACGCGATACTTCGATTATGTATAACCCTCAAATCTCATTTTTTTTTTACCTGACTTACATTGCCGAAAACCATTCACGCTCTGTTGACCCTCCGTTGACGCTCTGTGCATGCTCAGTTAACACTCGGTTGACCATCATTTTCCCCCGGGCATATCTGCAATATACAACCAGTATATTTGGCATATTATATTAGTAATGGTATTTTGGCAGCTGTTCTATCGTTTTCATGTACTTTCTCCTTTATCACTACATTGTTCTTTAATAATACCTATAAATACACCCTTTAAAATATACTTTAAAGTGTCCACTAATTGTAGATACTAATACACTCAAATATCCCATTGCTTTCAATCCAAGCTTGTTACTACTTGCCAGTTCGCTCAACAAGCTGCTCTCATCAGCGAAATCGATGTCAGCTGCATTACCACGCAGTAGAGAGTGTACTGACCGGTGGATGTTTCTTCATCACTCACCAAGTCTGGAAAGGAATCATAATCACACTTGTGATCGTTGGCATATGCATCATGATCAAAAAATTGAGCATTGGAAAGAGGAGTAGGTATGTGCGCATATCTAGGTGGCACACCATCGATTTGGGAACTTTCAGCTCCCTCATTGTCAGTGGGTGGTGCAGGTCGCATTGAAGCAGGAGGTGGTGCTGGTTTTATGGGAGGTGCACCCATTCCTTTGGGCCTTCAGTGTGTCTGCAGATTCTTTGCTGTGCTATTTCTGTGAGGAAAACAGCCGTCCGGTTGATGTTCACAAATCATGCCCGGGTGTATTTCTGTCACCACCTTCACCATTCTGCGCCCAGGAAAGTTAACTCCCTGCTTCTTCTCTTCTCATACTTCAGCGCAAGGTTTCTTGATCAGGTATTGCATTTCCTCTATTGCGGCACACCAAACCTGCCAGGGGGTCTCCCTTGGTAGAGGTATTGGTACTAGTCTACTGTGAGATTTACATAACGGGTTTTATAATACCGCAGTATACATAATGCCAATCTCAAATGGAGTAGTAAGCCACGATACATATAATCATCAGCGGGAGATTACATGCCTCGTGTCAAGTTCATAGCGAGCCTCATCTCTAGCTGATTCATTGAAAGTTCACATACTACGTTAGAACTGATTTGATGATGAAATAAACTTGGCCAGTCGTAAGCCTTGAAGGCTTAAGAGATGCCGGATATTCCTTAGCACATTCACTGAACAATGGTAAGTGGGACTGAACACGTTGATTGCATTAATTGCGCAACTGACGTGTCAGGCAGACATTAGCCAATATGCCAGTAAGCGGGACTTCAAGCCAATCGCTCGTGGAGTGCAACATCTTGGGTACTCCACGGCCAAATACAATGGTCTCGGCTTACGCATGGTGTGTCTGATACATGAAGAGGTTGGGCAAAGTCAATAAGACCCGATACACCTCCGACTCCTTGGCAGTGAACAAACCAGTAAGGTTAATCACTATCAGGTCATAATGCTGTTCTGACAAGTTTACTCAAATGTTGGCAGAGCAATTGTGGGTTCCCACATATGTCACTGAAGCAGATAAGCCAAATAGCCTATATAGTCAACGTTGTGTCTTAATGTATTAGGCAATTGGTTTAAAGCCCTTCAAATAACCACATCAGGCGACGGAGAGGTTTCAACTATCCGAAATATATGAGTTGCAAAATTTCTCAGTCGTAGTTACTGTTTGATTGAATCTTATCGCGGATGATGGCCCAGGATGGAGGGTAATGTTTTGAAACAAATCATGTAGTTGTATGATAACCGTTCGGATGCGTCTTTCTCTATCTGAGAGCCTTGCTCATAATACAAGAGGACTGTAAGATATGACAGATGAGATCATACCAAAGGTTCGGACACAAACCTCGGTTGTCCAAGAAAGGCTCCGGCTTTCGTAGAGTAGCCCCACAGGCACGAACGATACCTACCTGCAAGAACGAAGCTGAAATATTATTGTTGTTTTTAGTTGTTATTATTATTATTATTACCATCAGCTATATTGATATCATCTATTAGGATTGAACGCGGTTCCCCCGCCGCATGGTTGAGCACAAGTTCAATAACGAGTGCGATATTATACTTTATGGTTTTTCTTATCTATTAAATCGATTCGAACAAAAACACCAGCTATTTGCAGTACAGTGTATTTGGTGTCTGGCAAGTATAACCCGGTTCACCGAGACTTTAATGTTCTATCAACATTATAGAATCTTCACATCAGATTACCTTGGGAATCTGGTGGTCACCCCACTAGATAAACCCTTGAAGCCAAGTGTTTCAGAATCCGACAGTTCCGAATTAGAATTGCAACTCGATAATTCTCAGTTACATTGGGAATCAGATACGAATCATCATCCTAGTTCAATTAAATGCGAATTAGCAGAGGCACGAAGCATTCCTCCTGTTGATCAGAAAATACGATCTGGACGAATTGTTAAACCAGTTAATCATTCTAATAAGGAATTACAGAAGAGATATCCTCGTCGGAATAAAAAGCAATTGCAATGTCTCTGAGCTCCCATAAAGAAAGACGGACTTATTGTGTAATGTCTAGAATACGGATGAGTTTTGGAAACTGTGGTTATTGAGGGAGATTACGCTTAGATGTAATGTTGCCGACAGTATCTGAATGCCAGATTCATGAAGGAGATAGGAAGAAAGGATTTTGTGAAGACAGGTGTCAATTCAGATTGCAGATTCAAAAGGCAAAATATTACCCCCACGATATGAATTAATCGCTGAGATTAATTATACGAATATACATGGCAAATCTAATCAATCACTGAGATTAATTATACGAGTATACTTTACGAAGTTGATCAGTCACTGAGATTAATTATATGAATCTACTTTAGGCTATCAATTAATCACTGGTATTAATTATATAAATACCTGTTGCAATATTCATTAATCATCGAGATTAATTATAAAGCGTACTCATCCGATATGACTATATATATATATACTGTCAATATTGTGTTACGCCGCAACATGATTTAGTTGCTATCTATTTAATAGCATCTGATATGACTATACATATTTGTCCTCTGTGTGTATATGACCTATACAGGTTTCCAACATATTTTGGTTGGAGATATGAATACGAATTAGGATAGGAACTACAGCCGTGTACCAGGTACTTACTAAGGTATCTATAGATACTTACGAGGAAGTATAGTAACTTAAGTGGAAGTACCCATGTAACAAACCCCTCCTATGGCCAGTTTTGCCAGGTTCAAAGCATGGCCAAAGTTGGACTGTTCTAGCTGTTCCCGACCTCCTTCCCTTGCCACAGTAGCTGACATGTTGAAAACCTAGAACAAATTAGTTGCTGCTTACAAAAATGAGATTCTGGGATTAACTTGGCTATACACCATTCCATAGCTACCTGAAAGGTATTTAAAACCCTTCCTGTCCAGTCACGGGGACACATATTACGAAATTCTCATTGGGATATCCATGCACTGACAATATCATGATGTTCGATTTCGCCGACTGTGCTGAGCTATGCCTTGAGTGATCAAGGATGTTTACCATGATGGGCATCTGAAACTTGGTCACGGATAGTGTCAGCAGCGGTTCCAAATTGGAGGTTCAATTCCGGGTCCAGATTGGAACCGAACTTGAACTGTTGCAACAGGTTTCAAACTATCAAAAAACCGAACCGCACAGAACCAGTGGTGTTTCGGCCTGTTCCACATTGTCGCACACTCAGAACTTTGGCTCCATTTACGTATTTGAGTTCTGATGGTATCACAATATGATATGTACTGAAAAGATGCAGTTTTAGATGCAGTTTCCCCTCCCATTCTCCAATTTGCAATCTGATGACTATTCCTTGAGTTGCAGTGAAATAACGCCGAAAATTGGGCATTTTTCGGATTGACTCAACAAATATTGATCGGATCCCACATTGAAGCATGGTAAATCAATGGGCATCGAAAAGTGCATTGTTTGCACATGTATCATATTGTGATATGATCAAAACTCAAATACATCATTGGAGTCAACGTTCTCAGTTGGCAAAAACAAGGCTCTGCTGTATGATAAACCCAGCCAAAAAACTGCGGTTTTGTGTCCTGTCCTGGTAACAACCCCGCCAGGACAGAGCAGGTAGGGTTTTTGGATGGTGCTGGAACCGAACTGAACCATTTATCTGATCCAGACAATGACAGCTGGCGGGTTACCCAGACCCGTTGCTAACACCAGTCACATAGCTCTCTATATTCACTTGATTTACATTATATACTTCGTTGCCAGCCATGGACCTCGGTATGATTTTACTCACATCCTGTCGCATGCTGCTTTGTATCCTTGCTGTGTGCGGTTTCACAGACACTGGTTAAATGATTCTCCAGGGTTACATTTTCGGCGGCTGGATTGGCAGTATTGTGGTGGGCTAACTGGTGTCGGTGTTGCAGCTGTGTCCCTGCAGGTGGTGCATTGGACGAAGCGCCTGTCAGATGGCTTGATCCAGATCCGCTCGCACCATGCTGTGCTGTGTGTGGAGCCATGATCTGGTGTTGTCGAAAAGAAGAGGAAGATGATAATGAAACAAAGTGGGAAGTTCTGAGGAATATATAGTGAGCTTCAAGTCAAAATGGAATAAGTGACAGCCAGCTTGCATAGTCTACTGAGTCAGAATCCCACTGTGTATAGCTGCAGGTTGCAGGGGTTTCCAACGGTCTGGCAATTTGTAGTAGGTCTGTCCGATGTTGTTTGTTTGTTTTATGGGATAAATAGTGGTGAATGACAGCTGAAATCTCATGTTTGTAATAAATAAAAAGAACATTCTTAGACGGAAAGGAGGTCTGGTGATGTTTGACTCAAGACATTCCTTGGTTCTTACATGAAACCAACCTCAAAAATCAAGTCATGTTATTTGGTTCGCATTACTATTCCCAATGTAGTGACAGTCACACCAATGATTTTGGTTGTTCCAGTTAATCAAACATACCAACCTTGACATATAAGATGCAGTTTGCCTCGATGTGGTCCATAACTTGCAACAACCAACAATCTGCCCAACACCAATGTCAACACATGATACAATAGTCAGTGCTCTGAAAAAGATCCTTTTGCAACTTCCAGCAAGCAAATATGGCAAATTGACATTTCTTTCCACACAATGACGACATCATGGGAATGAAGGCAGGAACAGCTTGCAACCAGAATGGGTCGGAGCCTTAGGAGGATTGCGCAGCCTACAATATAAAATGAATCTTGCAGTGGAAACAAGACAAGAAACACACTTTTGAAGCAACACAGAGCCTGAGAAATGGATCGAGGATTAGGTGGATAGCGAAACCACTGTGGCAAGAAAGCGCTTTGAAGACGCAGAGACAGCAATTATGCAAGAGCAGGAAGATATGACAAATGCTGAAAAGGCAGGAGTGACAACCAGAAAGCCCGAAGAAACATTTGAGGAGATGTTGAATTCTATCGCAGACAGTCTGAGCCAGCTTGCAAGGTCTGACGATAAGGGGGATGGGGAAGATGCAGAAGATGATAAAGAAGATTCAGTGCTGGGCAAGCTGAGCGACGATGACTAACCCAGCTGTGTGATAGGCACAATCTCCAAAATGGTAGAGCAGTGCATGGAGAGTGTTTTGCAGAAACAGATGCGGCTTAACAAATTGACACAACAGTGATGGGGGGACACGGCCGACTACTTCCATGACAGAGATATGAGGAGCAGGACGGCAGAATTGAAGGTCCTGGCAGTCATTAAGATGCAAACTGGCAAGGTTGCAGCCGCACCTGCACCAACAACATTTGGAAAGCTTAAGGGGACTCTTGATATCGTGCCAAGAATATCGCAAATGCCGCGAGGGACTTCTCGACCAGGAAGTAGTCATATAAGCATTCATTCCGGGGAACCACTGCCTCACAAATGCCTATGATCTCTCCCACACGACATGGCGCCCGATTTGTCATCGATCATGAAAGTGAAGCCTGTTGTAACCCTAAGCTTTTGGCCCTGCATATAGGCTCCTTAGCTAATTACCATATAGAAATCTGATTCCAAATAAGTAATGGTGATGGATCCAGTGTCACAGGAGGAATAGATAGCAAAATAGCTATCATTGGTGACATATCTCTTTGAACAGCAATTTGTGTAGCTATTTTGCTATTTGTTAACTTTTTCTGCATTTCAGTGACCAAATTGTGGGACATGGTAATTAGTCTGTGCAGGTGCAACAGTTGTACGGGCCATGTGCAAGTTCTGGACTCCAAATCATGTCGATAGAAGACCAAAGAACTTGATATTGTCTTGCGCAAGATGTTTAAGCATGTAAGCAAAAACTAAAATCGAGACAGAATTTACCGACAAAATTTAGGTAAGTGATGTCATTCAGGTCATGGAAGGAGCGGTCAATGCACAATCCGAACCTGGATGAATGACGACCTTGAAGCTGCATTGATCAATGCATCCAACTATAGCACTCTTCACTCTGACCTGGTTCACATGGTCGAGGTTTTGTCAATACCTGGTGGTAGGTCATGGAAATTGAGCAGAAGGAGCTGGATATGAAAAGGTGAGGAAGTTGGGCTGTATATATCAAATACTAGTGGATGGATCTATGTGCGGTAAATTGCCGGCCGAAGGCGCTCCGACGTAATGTGCCTACGTGATTGCTCCCTCCGATAACGTGGATAGTGGTCGATCAGACAGTGAGAGGCCTTGCAGCTTTTGGATGCAAAGGATTATTCATAGAAACGATATCTTGGCTGTCAACAATTACTGAATGCATTGTTGCATACAGTTGTTGATCATTCAATGACTGTAAGAATATCTTCCAGGTGAGCGTCAACGGAGTTTCAATGATTTTCAGTCTTACACATTCAGCAATCAAAGGGCTGCAAAGTCACATCCTTCCAAAGTTGAAGTATTAGCCGTCTTTATAGGTAGAAAGGGAAGCAACATGCTTGTTGCCCCAACCTAGAAATGAGTGTCAACTGTGTGTGAATAATTTTTGGTCTTGTAAGTAAGATAATTGAAAAGTGATTTGGTCACCATTATACATAACTGATGCATTGGCAGCCTTGATATGCAAAACAGAATGCGACATGGTCACTGCCCCATTCTGCAAATTGTGAAGGGTTCTCCCTTAGCAGAGGGATTGGTACTTAGTGACATCAGGATATATATATGGGTCTATAATACCGGAGTACATTCCGCCTATCCTTGGGTATTGTTAGCAACTGGTCTGGGTATCTCGCCAGCGGTCCTGGTTTGGACAAGATAAACGGTTCAGTTCAGTTCCAGAACTGTCCAAAAACCCGACCAGCTGGGTCTTTGTGGTCCAAACCTGGCCTCATACCAGTCAACTCGCGGGTTTCGCCGGATCTGCCTGGACACATCTGGTCCAATATCAGGTATTGCATTTCGGGTTGTTCTATTTATGGTCGCATTCAGATATCTACTGTGAATCTTAAAATACTAATGATGGTACGTCAATGTTCTTTCTGGATGTACTGGCCGCCTTTGTGATCAAAATATGTAGACAAACGCTCCCTGCTCCATCCTAGAAATGAGCGTCAACGGAGTGTCAACAGTTTCAGGTCTTGCATCCTGGGTAATCGGAGCGGGCATTGGTTGCAGATACTCATAACCGAGGTTTTGGCCTCCTTTATAGGCAACAGCAGAAGTGACACGTTCCCTGCCCCATCTTGAAAATGAGCATCAAATGAGCGTCAACAATTTCAGGTCTCGCATCTTGGGTAATCTAAGTGGCGCATGATTGCAAACCTCTATTAAGGAGGGATTGGCAGACTCTCTAGGCAGATATGCAAGCGACATTTCTGTGACAGCATCCCGGACAGTTACAACTAATTTGATTTACAAGGTTCCAACAAAGAGTTCATGACCGTTTTAGGGTAGAAATACCGTCAGAACATCGTATATACACAATAACCGATGCATTGCTCTCGGTTTACCCATGATAAAGGGCCAAAAATAGGTGACTCTCCATTGACGCTCCGTTGACGCGCTTTTTGCCATGGGCGTATCCACAATATGGTATCATTTAATTTGGCCAAATATGTCTTTAATGATGTTTTGGCAGCCTTGGTACCATCTTCATGTAGTTTCTCCTTCATCAATACATCGTTCTTTAATAATACATACAAATATATCCTTTAAAATATACTGTAAAGTGTCCGCTAATTGTAGATAATAATACATTCAATCATCCCGTTCCATTCAATCAATGCTTATCCTCACTGTCAGGTTCACTCAACAGGCTGCTGTCGTCTGCAAAATGTATGTCAGCTGCATCACCACCCGGCAGATAGTGTACTAACCAGTGGATGTTCCTTCATCTCTGAGCAAATCTGGATTAAAATCTTCATCACGCTTGCGATCCTTGGCATATGCATTAAGATTGGAAAATTGAGCACTGGGAAGATGAGTATGTATATACACGTATCCGGGTAGCACACCTTCATTATCGTATACGTGAGCTCCGAGATTGTTACAGGCTGGGACTGGTGGCGTTTCAGGAGAATGTGGCGTCGGTTCTCGTGTCGGCTGTCTGAGTTGCATTGGTGGAGGTGCACCCGTGCCTTTGCGTCTGCAGCGTGTCTGGGGATTCTGTGCTGAGCCATTTTGGAAACAAAGGCAGCCATCCGTCAGATGTCCCTGAGGCATAGCCGGGTGTCTTTCCATCACAGCATTCACATCGTTATGCCCACGAAATGCAACTCCTGGCTCCTTCTCTTCTCGGACTGCGGCCCAAGGTTTCTTGAGTAGGAATTGCGTTTCCTCTATAGTAGCGCGCGAGAACCCTCCTTTGGCCATTTTGGCCATATTCAAGGCCAGGCGCATGTCAGACTGTTCTAGGTGTACCCGACCTCCTTGCCTCGCCATAGTTGCAGACATGTCGAAAACCTACAAGAAATTAGTAGCTGCATCTACATAGTAGATTTGGCTATTGCCTCCACCATATAGGATTCCATAGCTTACTCTAATGTGGTCAAAGCCTGTTTGGTCCACTCTCGGGGATTCTTACACTAAATTTGTCTGCGCACATCGCAGAGGTGACACCATCATGATGTTCTATTTCACAGACTGTGCGGACAAACGCCCTGATCGACCTTGGAGGTTTCCCATTCCTGGCGGCTATAAACTGGTCACCCAGCTCCCTACGTAATCCAGCTGTATGTTATATAATTAGTTCACGGCCGTGTACCCCAATACGACTTGACTTATATCCGGTTGCTTGATGCTTCTTATTCTTGCCCCTTCCGCTTCTACAGACATTTTTGACTGAGCGTCCAGGTTAAAATTTTCGGTTGCTTCGTTTGCAGCGCTGCGGTGAAGTAAGTGCTGTCTGTGTTGTACTCAGTGTTAGCAACTGTTCCGGACCGTCACTTCGGGTCCGGATCCAGGTCCAAACCGAACCACTGCCAAATTGGTGGTCCGGGTTGTCAATGCACCCGAACCATCACCACGCGTACGATTCGATGGTAAACTCCCAAGCCGTGTGATTTGGGCCAGTTGTCAGCCGGTCGCCCGGCTAGTCCATCGATAGATTCAATTAAGCCGCTTGTGTTTACAGTATGTGAATAGTATCTTATTGAAATCCCGTTTTCGACAACCAAGAATATCATTTCGCATGCTTTGCAGCTTGCAAAACTGAGTATTTTCGAATCAGTGTTTTGCCTTTGATAGATCGTATTTTTACCTATCAGGGCGGTCAGTAATTCCATGAGGAACGCAAAAATTCGCGCGATGCCATGATTGCCAAATATGCAACAACTCAAACTCTAGACACTCCGTTGAAGCTCATTTTCAGGATGCGACAGGGAGCATGTCGCAGTTGTTTTTCCCAGTAAAGGCTGCCAATTTCTGATAAATGGATGACTGCAACCAATCGGAACATGAATTATGCAAGATGCAAAGCTAAACATCGTTGACACTCTGTTGACGCTCATCCTCAGAATGGGGAGGTGACCATGTTGCTGCCTCTTTCGCCGACGAACGCTGCCTATACATCCATCATACATAAGAGTGACCAAATCGGTGTGTAATTACCGAACTTACAAAACCACGAATCGTTGACGCTCAGCTGACGCTCCCTCTGAGACTGGGGCGGTCACCGTGTTGCTGGCTCATTTGCCCATAGACGCTGCCAATCGATCGATTACGCATAAGAGCGACCAAATCATTGTGTAATTACTGTACTTACAAAACCTCGTATCATTGACACTCCGTTGAAGCTCGTTCTCAGACTGGAGCGGTGACTGTAATGCTGTCCCTTTTGGCTACACAAGCTGCCGATACATCGGTGATGCATAAGAGCGACCAAATCACTGTGTAATTACCGGGCTGACAAAACGACAAATCAATGACGCCCTGTTGACGCTCACTCTGAGAATGGGGCGGTGACCGTGTTGCTTTGTCTTTTGCCAATAAAAGCTGCCAATACATCGGTTATGAATAAGAGCGACCAAATCACTGTGTAATTACTGGACATACAAAACCACAAATCATTGACGCTGCGTTCACTCTCAATTTAATGTATCGTCCATTCAACATCTGCTGCCATCGATAATAGTTGTCATCATTATTTGAACTTATTGGTAGTCTTTCTCACTGATTAAGACTTGGCCCTGTGGCAAAACCAAGAGCAGCAACATTCTTGCACTGTTCGCTCACACACGACTAGAATTTAGGTATCTTGCCAAAAGCTTCATTGCGCCTGCTGTACATCTGTTTATCAACAGATATTCACAAGCTACTGTGCACCATTCGCCCATAATATATCGCGATCAAAAACTCTCGGTCAAGATACATAAAGAAGCTGCTGAAACATTGTTGCATTCTGTCCTACTGTTTCTTCACTCCCTGATTCCTCCTCATTTCAATTGCATTGAGTGTCATCAACACCGTTTCAGCCTGACTCTTTGACTTCCGTGTTGGCCACATCAAGCCGGGAATATTTGGCTCGGCGCTCACATCCCGCTGCTCTGGGCATTCCGGATCCTTGATGCTATTGTCTTGCACTATATCAGGTTCAATGTCTGCTGCGCAATCGTCTTCGCTGTCATTCGGATTATCTAAGTCCCCATTCTAGTTGAGCCAATCTTCAGTGTCCCAAATGCTTTCAGGGGCACTATCCTCATCACTTTCAACTGGATGATGGTTGATTCTTCGGATCCAGCAGACATTCAATATTGGAGTTCGTCCTCCAGGGAGATCCTTTTCAGACAAAGGTGGTGGCAAAGGAGATCCTTCTGAGAATTCAAATGCAGCCGCTCTGCCATGTTGAAAGAGTGACCACAATGCTTTGAGCATCTCTTCCGTGGCCGAAATGTATCCCACGGCAGTCATCTGCTTGTTTTGAGCGCGAGATTCTTTCTGGGTAGCGCGTAGGTTTTGGTTGCCCTGCCACATCTCCAAAAAGTTGTGAACCTTGGCCATTCTGTGGGATTGGGTTTCCTCCGCCTCTTTCTTCTTTTCTGAGTCGTTTTCTGAGTTTGTTGTATGTAATAATGGGGCATCGCTGGCCACAATCCTGTCATTGGCTCGAGCAAACTGCCTTATGATTACTTTTTTGCGAAGGGTCTCGCGTGTGGTTTTTGACTGCCACCAGCCGATAACATCTTGGCCAAGGGAAAATCTGGCCTCCACTCCGACATCATGTGGTATGATACAGCATATCTTACGCTCCACATTGGAAAGATCGGCGTACTTTGAGTGCGTGTCCTCCTGTTGATGCCACGAGTGGGATATATCCGGCGACCACAATGTACTGCTAATCTCCATTGGGTCGGAGTGGTAATCATGGAGATTTGGATTAATTTGCCCCCAGTTCTTTGGTGCTTCAGGAGGCGGATTCAAATAGAGCCTGGCGGAGGTCAGTAGACGTGCTGCACGATGGCTTTGTCCAGATGTCCTCTCAGCCACAGTGTTAGGCATTACATATTCTTCATCATCGCTGGACAAATCATACAGATCAAATGATGATTGACAGGTTCCTAAAGCCATTGCAGAGTGGATGGGATTGCTGCTCCGAAAGCTTTCATGCTTCTTGACCAGCACACGTTGATGATTGGCACAGTATTCATTCTCCACATACTGCAGACAGCCCTCTTGGTATTGGGTAGTATAGGATGTCTCATCCTCAAGATGAATATGCATTCCCTTGTCCCACTTTCTAGACGATCGCAACTTCCGAAACGGATCGAGGATATGTATAGAAATGAGAAGCCTAAAGTCGTGGGAGTTACTTCGGTGTAGTATTTGGACAGCTTCTGTCGAGCTAACTTCAGAATGAAGAACAAGTCTACCTTACATGGAGTCTTCTACATAGCCAGTGCTCCCATCATGCCATCCATGTGAACGAACATGTCATTGTACACTGTGATAACGTGATGCAATGTGACAGTATGCTCCTTTGACCTCCACAGGGTCCAATATAGAAATGGCCGCAATACTTCCATGACATATTTCACAATGGTCCATTCATCTTGAGTCATGAAAAGGGGCCGGTGGTCAGTGTATTTTGGATTTTGGAGTCACTTGCGTGTGAATTCCCGTAATCAGTAGGTGTGCTCGAGAAACTCCAATGTTGAGTTCCAATGTGTCTTCACAACCATCATCGGTAGAACCACGATGCAAACTTTGGCTTTTTCACAGTCAAGGCACTCGTTTCGATGACCAGGTGTCAGTGTAAGCAATACCACAAGCATTCTCCGCTATACTAAGGTCCATTCCAGGGACTTTCAAAATATCATGAAATATGTACTTTCTGAGGTATCTTTGCTATACCTGGGTTCATGGCCGAGACTACATTGATTGTAGGGTGGCCGTCTTTTCGAAGTCTTTGACTCTTCCCAATCTCCATCCATTCATTCTCTCCAAATTGCTGATCGCGCTGATGGGTTTGCCAAGACTTGGTGCGGCCTTTTACACCAAGAGTGCTCATGTATACACCTAAAGCCAGCTGTATGATGTGCGCCATGCATGGTATGTGGTTCCTCAAAGCTGGCCACTTGATTGCAGAGAACCCAAGTGTTGATTGCATCTCACGTGTCATCGAGTAATTTGAGGAAGCATTATCAGTCGTAATACCAAGCAAACAGCTGTAGGTATGCTGAAAACGATCAGGTATGTCCTTGAAATGTCCGGCTAGCCTAGCTCCAGTATGTTGGCCCTTCACCTATCATCCTTAATTAGCGTTCAAATGAGGAAAAGAACAGGTGATCAACCTCATTGAAAGCGAATTGAACTTCACGGAATGACCAATTCTGATCCATGGAGTAAGCGATGACCGACGTTATGGTGAGTTTGTTCGGTGATGTCCATCCATCCAAATCAAAACTAACTTTATCTGGTGACAGCAATTGCTTGTGAATTGCCTCCTATGTCGGTGCATATACCCTCCGGCAAATGTTGCTAAGGGTCGTAGCAGATGGCAGCACTAAATCATCGCGTAATGCCTTATATGACCATCATAGCTCTAGATTTGACATAGCGTTCCATGTAATGTGAGCCATAACCAATCCTAACATGAGGTAGCAACTCAACATGTCTTGGTGAAATTCGGAAGTTTCAAAGTCCTTATCTGCCAGTTTGGAAGATTCTGTCTGTCATTTCGTTCAATATGGATCTGCCTGGATGTCAAATATGATCTTCCTCTGTGGACTTACTATTGTGATTCCTTGACTTCCTTGCCTCTTCACAATGGCCAAAGATGTTTCATCAACCATCGAACTAGTCGATTCAGTAACCTCTGACTTTGTTAATTTGTCTCACATTGCGATGTGAGCTTTTGCCAGCAAGTGTTTGCCCATCGAGCTGGTCCCATGTTCTGATGGATGGCGAAGAACTTGATGACTACCAATAAATATGATGCCAGGGCTGCTGGACTCCTCAATTCCGCAGTGTGAATAGAATCGCTACAAAGGCGCACGTCTAGGATTATTCCAAGCAATAGGCCACTTCGAGCGTAGATTCATTAAAGCCCGCCCAGTAACAAGGATGATTTCCATAGTAATGAGGCTCAAATCACGAATAAAGACACATCTATCTTTGGAAGAGGTCATAACCTCGAGCAATGAGGTGTTCAAAGATTTTGAATCGGACATGGCGGTAAGAATTGGGATGCTGGGTAATCCGACTCGAAAGTCTGCCGAAAGTAAAGACATCATAAAGCACACTCCGGGGTCTTAAATATTGACTCTAAAGTTACATTGAACCAAAAAAATCAGATCTGTGAGACAATGCATGCATATTTGTGAAGTTGTATACAAAGACATATTGAAAAGACTGAGCGTGTAAGACTCAATTCTGTAACAATGTGATACAGTTCATTGATGTATAGCTCACTGAGCGCCCACCATGATTGTTGACGCTCGGTGGGCGCTCAGCTGTAAGACGCAGATGCAATATTGTCACTAGGATTGTTGCCCATCCAGGCAGCTGATAAGTCGATTATGGGATCACGTCGTTCCACAGCCCTTAGATTATCCAACATGCATGACCCCAAATCATTGATGCTTCATTAACAGTCATTTTCAGGAGGTGGTAGCATTATCATCACTAGTATTTTAGTCCATAAAGGCGGCCTATACATTGATTATGGGTCAAAGGCGATGCACAGCGCTTTGACTGTCCATGATGCAAGACCAAAAATTGTTGACACTCCGTTGATGCTCATTTTTAGGAGGTGGTAGCGAGATCGTAACTAGCATTGTTACTAATGAAGGCAGCCAATGAGTTGATTATGGGTTAATGCCATTCTGTAGTCCTTAGATTGTCTAAGATGCAAGACCAAAAATCATTGACGCTCCGTTGACGCTGAACTTAATGACATACTAACAGTCAGTGGATGCTCAACAATTGTATGCAAAAATGCATATAGTCGTCATTGGCAGCCAATAATTCGTTTCTATGTGAATACATTTGAATCCAAAACCTTCCAAGCGTCTCAATTTCTGATCCACCACTGGACACGTTTTCTGAGTAATAAGTGACCTTGGCCGATGAAGTTCCAGAGCTTTCGGCCGGCAATTGACCACATATATATCCGTACACGACTTTTGGATATATTTAGCCCGCCTTCCTCAGCATTTCTCATCCAGCTCATTCTCCGCGATTTCCATGACCTACCATAAGCAATTTTCAAAATCTGGACCATATGCACCAAGTCTGTGCAGAGAGTTATGCAGTTAGATGCATGATTGTATGCACCATGTCAGTTGTCATTCATTCAGCTTTGCATGGCACTTTGACCGCTGCATCTATGACTCGTATGACATCAGTGACTTATATTTCGCAAGTGAGATTCGTCTCTATTATAGTTGTAATTGTCTAACTTACCAGTAACGGGCAGGACGATATCACGTTCATTGGTCGTCACTCTATGAGATTTGAAGTCTAGAGCATTGGCAGGGCTTATCCAACCCTTGCACATGCATAGATGAAATATCATGTCTTACAATTTGGTCACTGAAATCAAGTAAAAGCTGACACGTGGCAACATAGGTACAGGTATTACATTTCAAATTGATACATTGTCAGAAATGCCAATTTGCCTATTCATTCCTCCGGCGACGCACGAGCCGTCACCATGTCTTCGTCGGAATCCGATTTCTGTATGGTAATCAGCCTGGCACGTGATAGGCAGTGGTTAAAGCTTAAGGGTTCAAAATCCTGTGATTTCTGAATTGGAGACAAATTGGGGATCGGGGCTGGCCCGTGGGACGGAATGCGTGCAAGTGTCTGTGGTTCACACAAACCTAGCCTTATATGACTACTCCCGGGTCAAGAAGTTACTTGCGGTATTTGCAATGTTTCGTGGACGCTATCAAGAGTCTCAATAGGCTCACCAAATTTTGTCGGCACTGGTGACGCTGCATGATCTGCCGCTAGGGTTGAGCGACAGCCGGAACCTTCCATTCTGTCATCCCGTAGTTCTTATCCCTCGCACGGAAGTAGTCAGCCGCGTCTCCCCGGCCTAGTTGCATCAATTCATGAAGCTTCTTTGGCTTCAGCCGAAAACGCTCCTTGCGATGTTGTACCGTTTAAGAGATTGTTTCAATCACCCAGCCGGGTTCATCATCGTCGCTAAGCTTGCCCCCGGCAGGATCTTCCTTCACATAATCCTCATCTTCCCCATCCTCCTCATCATCGGAACTTGCAAGATCACTCAGACTATTGCCGATTGCGTTCAACATCTCCTCAAATGTTGTTTCAGGCTTGGTGGTTGTCAATCCCACCTTTTCAGCATTTCTCATATCATCCTGCACCTGTTTAATTGCTGTCTCTGCGTCTTCAACTCACTTTCTTGCCACAGCAGTCTCTCTTTCCACATCATCCTCGATTCATTTCTCCTTCATTTCCTTGCTTGACAAGTGAGTTTCTCATCGTTTCCCTGCCGCAAGCTTCTTTTTGGATCGCAAGCTGTGCAACGCTGCCAGGGCTCTGACCCGTTCTGCTTCCAAGCGGCTCTTGCCTGGATCCGCTTGATGATGTCGTCGTGTTGAGCACTTTGTCGATTTGCCGTATTTGCCTGCTGGTTGTGGTGAACGGGTCTTTTTCTGAGTATTGTCCATTGTAATTTGTGTTGACTTTGTTGATGGACAAGATGTTGAATGTTGCAAAATACGGACCACATGCAGGCTGGCTGGGTGTTTTATGTCGACGTTGGTACATGTAATCGATTTGAACAAAACAAAATCTGCATTACGACCGTCATTGCATTTGGAATAACAATGCTAACCGTACATCACGACATGCTGTTTGGTGTCTGTTGCATCCAGAATCCCAGTGATTTCTTGAGACGCACTTCATCAGACTTCCTTTCCGTCAAAGGATTTACCGTGTATATGTCACAACGAGGAGATTGCGCTGGTCGTTCACCGCGATTTATTCCCCTGAACAAACACCCAACATCAGACCGGCTTGGTGCAAATCGCAGGGTGGGTGGTACCCCATGCAGGGGGCAACTATGTGCAACAGGATTCATCTTGTGCAGAACGAGCAAGTTGGCTGTTACCCATGCCATTTTGACTTGAAGCTGACTATATATTCCTCAGGACTTCCCTCTTCTTTTCGTTATCTTCTTCCTCAGGACTTCCCACTTTGTTCCATTATCATCATCTCTTCACTTCCACTGCAGCATATCATGGCTCCACAAACACCGCAGCAGGGTGAGAGTGGAAGCAAATCGAGCAGAACGACGGCCGTTTCATCCGATACGCCACCCACTGTGACTCAACTACAACGCAGATACCACTTAGTTCCCCGCGACGCTGTGAATGCAGCCACCGAAAATATCACCCTGGAGGCACAGTGAACAATCGTCTGTAACACCGGATGCAGCAAGAATAAGACACAGCACACAATCAGATGAAAGTGTAGTTGTATCCAGATACACCGCCGTCAACTAATGATATAACATGCAGCTGGAGTACGTAGAGAGCTGTGTGACCAGTGTATTGCCGCCCATAATGGGAAGCCTCCATGGTTGACCAAGGCATTTGTCCGCACAATCCTTGAAATCAAACATCATGATGTTTTCAACTCTGGGATTGTCGCGGACAAATTCAGTGATGAGAATCTGCGAGAGTGGACCAAACAGGCATCAACGACCTTAGAGGATGCTATGGAAGGGTATATGGAGGAGGTAATAGCCGAATCTAATCTGCAGATGCGGCAACAAATTTCTTGTACGTTTTCAACAAGTCTGTAACTATGGCAAGGCAAGGAGGTCGGGTACAGCTAGAACAGTCTAACATGCGCCTGGCCGGGAATATGGCCTAAATGGCCAAGGGAGGGTTTTCCTGCGCCGCAATAGAGGAAACGCAATTCCTAATTGAGAAACCTCGGGTGGAAGTCCAAGAAGAGAAGAAGTAGGGAGTTGAGTTTCCTGGGCATAAAGATGTGAAGGCTGCGATGGAAAGACACCCGGCTATGCTTTGGGAAAATCAGATGGACAGCTGCCTTCCTTGCCAAAATGGCACAGTACAAGATCCCCAGACACCCTGGGGACGCAAAGGCACGGGTGCCCCTCCACCAGAGCGACCCAGACAGCCGACACCAGAACTGACGCCACATCCTCCCGAAACGCCACCTCTTCCACCCGGTAACAATGAGGCAGTTCACTTATCCCAAATCGAAGGTGTGCCACCTGGGGATGTGTATATACATACTCCTCCTCCCAGTGCCCAATTTTTCAATCTTGATGCATATGCCAAAGATCACAAGTGTGATAAAGATTTCAATCCAGATTTGCTGACTGATGAAGGAATATCCACTGGTTAGTACACTATCTGCTGCGTGGCAATGCAGCTGACACCCATTTTGCAGACGACAGCAGTCTATTGAGTGAACCTGACAGTAAAGATGAGCATTACTCGAATGGAACGGGATTTTTGAGTGTATTATTTTCTACAATTCGCAGTCACTTTAAGTCATATTTTATATGATATATTCATATGTATTATTAAAGACCATTGTAGTGATGAAGGAGAAAGTACATGAAGATGGTACAAAGGCTGCCAAAACACCATCAATGATATATTTGGCCAAATCAAATGATACCGTATTGTGGATACACCCATGGGAAAATGAGTGTCAATGGAGCGTCAACGATTTGAGGTATTGCATCATTCGTAATCTGCTTGGCGATCATTTGCGGCCTATCATTAATGTGATATTTGCTGGCTTTGTATGCAAAAGGGAGAGCCACACGCTCACGGCCCCAGTCTGAATCTGTGCGTCAACGGAGTGTCAACGATTATTGGTCTTGCATCATTGGTAATCTGAGTGGCGATCGGTTGCGGCCATTCATCAATGTGGTATTGGCTGGCCTTTCAGGCAAAAGAGAGAGCCATATGCTCCCTGCCTCATTCTGAAGAGGATTGTCAACAGAGTGTCAACAATTGTTGATCTTGCATCATTCGTAATCTGAGTGGCGATCGGTTGTGGCCATTCATAAATGTGGTATTGGCTGTCTTTGTGGGCAAAAGAGGTAGCCACACACTCCAGGCCCCATTCTGAATATGAGCGTCCACAGAGCGTCATCAATTTTTGGTCTTGTAAGTCAGGTAATTCACAAGCGATTTGGTTGTTACTATGCATAATCATAGTATTGGCCGCCATTATTGGGAAAAGAGATTGAGGCACCTTACCTGCCCCATCATGAAGATGTGCATCAACCGAGCGTCAACCATTCTTGGCCATTCATCATTGGTAATCAAAGCTCAATGCATTTATTGTGTATTGACGATGTTCTGTCAGTGTGTCTAGGCTAACACGTTCATGAACTCTTCGTTGCATCATTGTAGATAGATTCAGTTGATACTTTCCGGGAGGCTGTCGAGGGGACGTCTCTTGCTTATCTGCATGGAGAGGCTGCCAATTCCTCCGTAATGGAGGTGTGCAATCATGCGCCAGTTGGATTACCCAAGCTGCGAGATCTTAAATTGTTGATGCTCATTTTCTAGATGGGGCAGGAAGCGTGTCATTTCTGCTTTTGCGTATAAACGAGGCCAATACCTCAGTTATGTCTCTCTGCAACCAATGCCCGCTCTGATTACTCAGAATGCAAGACCTGGAATCGTTGACGCTCCGTCAACTCTCATTTGCAGGATGGGTCAGGGAGTGCATGGCTACATATTGTGATCACAAGGGCGGCCCGTACATCCAAAACAAACAATAACGTACCATCGTTAATATTTTACGACAACGGTAGTATATCTGAATGCAACCATAAATACAACAACCCAAAATGCACAACTGGAGATTGGACCCGACGGGTCTAGCCACACCTGGCACAACCCTTGGTTTGACAGGTATGGGGCAGGGTTTGCACAACCATGAAGTATCGAGTTGGGTTTTTGGTCCGTTCCAGGACAGAACTGACCCGTTTTTCCTGTCCAAACCCGTAACCATCACTAAAAATTGTTGCACTTGCGTCACTGTGGGTGGCGCGTCGGATGAAGGGCCCGTCGTTCTGCTCGATTCTGTTCCGCACTCACCTTGCTGAGGTTTTTCTGGAGCCATGATTCGCTGCTCTGGAAGTGGAGAGATGATGATATCAAAACGAAGTGGGAACTCCTGAGGAAGAAGATAACGACAAGAAGTGGGAAGTCCTGAGGAATAAATAGTTAGCTTCAAGTCAAAATGGCATGCGTAACAGCCAACTTGCTCATTCCACACAAGATGAAACTTGTTGCGCATAGCTGCCGATTGCACAAGTTGCCAACCGTCCCGTGATTTGCACCAAGTACATCCGATGATGTGTCTTTGATTCCAGGGATATATGCTGGTAAATGTCCCCCGAAATCTGGTGTTTTTGAGATCAACACGGAACCTTCTTCGACGGAAACGAAGTCTGCTGCTGTATGTCTCAAGACATCCCTGGAATGTTGCATCGAACAGACGGTAAAAATGGTGTCATGATGTACGGTTAGCAATGCCATTCCCAATGTAGTGATGTTCACAATGCAGATTTTGCTTTGTTCAAGTCAATTCAGCGTACCAACCTTCACCTAAATGACACACCTCGCCTCTTTGTGGTCCATATGTTGCAACATCTACTATCTTGTCCATCAACACAATGAACACAACATTCAATGCTCGATGTTCCGAAAAAGAACGTTTCGCCACTACCTGCAGACAAATACAGTAAATCAACATAGTGCCCCACAAGACGACCTCATCAAGCGAATGGAGGCAAGAGCGGCTTCGAAGCAGGATGGCTACGAGCCGATGGAGCACTGCGCAACATGCGATCCAAAAAGATGCTTGCGGCGGGGAAACGACAAGACACTCACATCTTATGGCACGAAGAGAATGAGAAATGGATCGAGGATTGTGTGGAAAGAGAGACCGCTGTGGCCAGAAAGGGAGTTCAAGACGCACAGGCCGTGATCATGCAAGAGCTTAACGATATGACTACGGCTGGAAGCACAGGGGAGACAACCAGAAAGCCCAAAACATCATTTGAAGAGATGTTGATCGCCATTGGAGATATTCTGATCGACCTTGCAAGTTCCAATGATGGGTAGGATGGGGAAGATGCAGATGATGATGACTAAGGGCCCACAGGGGGCAAGCTTAGCGAAGATAATCAATCCGGCAGGGTGATGGGCACAATCCCTACAACGGTACAGTATTGCATGGAGTGTTTTCGGCAGAAGCAGATGATGCTTGACCAATCGACGCAAGCAGTCTGCAGTGACACCGCCGACTACTTCAGCGAGAGGGATAAGAAGTACGGGATGACAGAATTCAATGTTTCGGCTGTCGTTCAACCCCACACTGCCGGTGATGCCACGTCAGCTGTGCGGACTACATTTGGTGAGCTCATGGAGACTATTGATTATGTCCCTGGAAAATTGCAGATACCGCAAGGGATTTCGCGACCTGGGGGTAGTCATCCGAGGCTAGGTTCGCAAAATTCACAGACACATGAATTCATTCCGTCACACCCGCCTGCCGCGATGGCCCATTGGTCACCGATTCAGAAATTGCTGCATGTTGCACGCGTAAGCTTCAACCCCTGCATATTGCGTCCCGAGCTAAATACCATACAGACATCAGATTCCGACGGAGATAAGGTGACAGTTCCTGCATTGCCGGTGGAATGAATAGGCAAATGGGCATTAGCGACAATGTATCTATTTTAAATGCAATACCTGTATCTATTTTGCTATGTGTCAGCTTTTACTTGATTTCTGTGACCAAATTGTGAGACCTGATAATTCATCTATGCATGTGCAAGGGTCAGATATGCCATGCCAATGTTCTACACTTCAAATCTCATTGACTGACGACCAATGAACATGATATCGTCCTATCCATGACTGTTAAGTTGGACAATTAAAATCAAATTATAGACGAATCTCACTTACATGATGTAAGTCAGTGATGTCATACGAGTCATAGATGCAGTGGTCAAGACGCAATGCGATGCAGAAAGAATGACGACTGTCATGCTGCATACGACCATGCAACCAACAGCATAACTCTCTTCACAGACCTGGTGCACATGGTCAAGATGATGAAAAATGCTTAGGGTATGTCATGGAAATCACTGAGCATGAGCTGGATGAGGAAAGGTGAGTAAGTCGGGCTAAATGTATCAAAAACTAGGGTAGCGATTTATATGCGGTTAATTGCTGGCCGAAAGCGCTGGAATGTGACAGGCTAACGTCATATGTCACTCAGATAACATGTCTAGTGGCGGATCAGAAATTGTGAGGCTTGGAATCATTCGGATGCAAATGTTTATACATAGAAACGATCCATTGGCTGCCAATGACGACTATATGCATTGTTACATACAGTTGGTTGGCATCCACTGACTGTTAGTGTGTCTTTAAGTTGAGCGTCAACGGAGCGTCAACAATGTTTCGTGGTACATTTTCGGCAAACCAACGGCTGCGTAGTCGCATTCTTCGAATAAGATTGTATTGGCGGTTTGTATGGGTACAAAGGATAGTGCCACACTCGTTGACCTACCCTGGAAATGAGTGTCAACGATGAGTCAAAGATTTTTGGTCTTGTGAGTCTGATAATGAAACAAAGACATGGTCACTGTGACACATAATCCACGTATTGGCCGTCTTTATGGCCAAAAATGCTGCCTTCGACATTGCTACTATCTCCTAACAATGAGCGTGAATTGAGTGTCAACAATCTTTGTTCTTGCATCTTGGATGATTAAACAGCTGTGAGACGACATTAAGCTATAATCCAAGTGAAGGCCGCCTTTATGGGTAAAGATAGCAGCGATGATATCACTACCACCTTCTAAAAATAAGCATCAACGGAGCGTCAACAATGTTTGGTCTCGCATCTTGGTCATTCTATGGCTACGGAACGGCATCAACCCATAATCAACCCATCGGCTGCCTGTATAGACAACAATGGTAGTGACGAAAACGCTACCACCTCCTAAATATCAGCATCAACGGAGCGTCAACGACTTCTGGTCTTGCACAATGGACACTCTAAGAGCTGTGGACCGGTGTTAACCCATAATCAAAGTACTAGTTGCCTGTATGGCCAAAAATCCTAGCTTCGACATCCCTACCATCTCCTAAAAGTGATTGTCCACAGAGGGTCAATGATCTCTGTCCTTGCATCTTTGATACACAAACAGCTGTGCGACCACATTAAGCTATAATCGAGGTGTAGGCTGCCTTTATGGGTACAAATGGCAGCGACAATATCGCTACCACATCCTGAAAATGAGCTTTCAACGGAGCGTCAATGATTTTTGGTCTTGCATCATGGCCATTCAAAGTACTGTGCATCAGTATTAATTCAGAATCAATGCATTGCCCGCTTTTATTGGCAACAATGCTAGTGATGATATCACTACCACCTGAAAATGAGCCTCAACGGAGCGTCAACGATTTTTGACCATGCATCTTGGATAATCGAAGGGCTATGCCACCGTGTCAACCACTAATCATAGTCTCATCCGCCTCTATGGGCAAAAGTGCTACAGACGATATCTCTACCACCTCCTAAAACTGACCGTCAATGGAGTGTGAACAATTTTTGCTCTTGCATGATGGAAACTGAAAGCGCTGTGCATCGGCATTGACCCATAATCAATGCATCGGCCGCCTCTATGGGCCAAAATGCTAGTGACAATATTACTACCACCTCCTAACAATGAGCGTCCATGGAGCGGCAACGATTTTTGGTCATGCATTATGGATAATCTAAGGGCTATGGAACGATGTTATCCCGTAATCAACTTCTCAACTGCCTTTACGGGCAAAAATGGTAGTGACGATATCACATCCGTCTCCTACAATTGAGCGCCCACTCAGTGTCAACAATTTTTGTGGGGGCTCAGTAAGCTACAGAGCAATGACATGCATCGCATTGTTACTGAATTGAGTTATACGCGGTCAGTCTTGCTAATGTGTCCTTGTATACAACTTTACAACTATGCATGCAATGTATCACAGATCAGATATTTTCGCTTGTAGCTGGAGGGTTGATATTTAAGAACCCGCAGTCCGCATTACTGTATCGTTACTTTCAGCAGTCTTTCGAGTCGGAATACCCAGCTTCCTAATTCCTACTGCCATGTTGGATTCAAAATCCTGGAACACCTCATTGCTCGAGGTTATGATCACTTCCAAAACTCAACGTTTCTTTGATCCCTGATTCGAGCCACCTTACTTTGCTAATCATCTTCGATGCTTTGTGGGTTTCAATGAATGTAGGATCGAAGCAGCCTATTGCTTGGAATAATTCTAGACATGCGCTTTTGAGGCGATTCTATCTACACTGCAGAATTGAGGAGACCAGCAGCCCTGGCATCATATGTATCGTTTGTCACCAAGTTCTTCACCATCCATTAGAACATGGGACCTGCTCGATGGGGAAGCACTTGCTAGCCAAAGCTCATATAGCAAAGTTAAATGAAAGAACGGAGTCAGAGGTTACTGAATGGAGTAGTTCAACGGTCGATGAAACAGCTTTGGCCATCATGAAGAGGCAAGGAAGTTGACGAATGACAATAGTACGTCCGCAGAGGAGGATCATATTTGACATCCAGGTTGATTAATATTGATCAAAATGACAGACAAACTGTTCCAATCTGGCAGCTGAGGACTTTGAAACTTCCGAATTTCACCAAGACATGTGGAATCGCTACATCATGTTAGGATTTGTTTCGGCTCATATTCCACGGAACTCTATATCAAATCTAGAGCTACGACGGTCATATGAGGCATTACGCGATCAGCTAGTGCTGCTGTCCGTTACCACCCTTAGTATCCTTTGCCGGAGGGAATATGCACTGACCGTGGTTGCAATCTAGAAGCAACTGCCGTCAACAAATAAAGTTAGTTTTGGTTTAGAGGGATGGACATCACTGAACAAACTATCCATAACGTCGGCCATTGCTTACTATATTCATCAAAATTGGGCTTAGCGGAAAGTTCAACTCGCATTCGATGTGGTTGATCGCCTGTTCTCTCCAAGTTTCGATAGCTAATGATGGATGATAGGTCAATGGCCAACATACTGGAGCTAGGCTAGCCATGGATTTAGTGTTAGCAACGGATGTGGCGTTCCCGGCAGCGGTCCGGGTTCGAACCAACCCGGAAGTCCCGGTTTGGTTCCACACTCATCAAAAAACCCGACGTTCTATGTCTTGGCGCATTTTACACTCACCGGACATAAACCCGCGGTTATTTGGCCAGGTTGGAACCAGCCCGCGGATCCAACTTTGCGGTTCCTACAACTCTGTCTTCCATTAAGTATTTGAGTTGTGATCGTATCATGACTTGATCAGTCGTAGATTGTGCAGTTCTGACTCCTCTTTCACCTCCTGCTCTCAGATTGCGATCTGACTGATATTCGTTGAGTGGTTGTGAAATATGGGCAAATTTCAAGCGCAAATAGCCAGTGTTCAATAGCGACGCAACGAATATCGGTCAGATCACAAATCTGAGATCGGGAGGTGAAAAAGCGACCACAACTGCGCAATCTACATACTGATCATGTCATGATACTATCAGAACCCAAATACTCAATTCGACCCAAGGGTGTGATGTTCAAATGCCAGGTTTTGAGTGGTGAAACCAGCCCAATTGCAACGGTCCGTGTTTTCGTGTGGTAAAACCTGTTTCAACAGTTTGGTTCCGGTTCAAACCCTAACCCGGAACCGTTGATAACACTACATTCATCTGAAGGAGGTGTTTGTTAGTGTAGAGAATAACGATGGCCGTTTGCTTGGTAATACGACTGATAATGCATCCTCGAATTACTCGATGACACGCGAGCTGCAATCAACACTTGGGTCCTCTGCAATCAAGTAGCCTGCTTTGAGGAACCACATACCATGCATGGAACACGTCATACAGCTGGCTTTAGGTGCATTCATGAACAATCTCGGTGTAAAAGGCCGCACCAAGTTGTCAGAAGCCCATGCGCGAGATCAGCAATTTCGAACGATTCAAAACATAGAAATTGGGAAGAGTCAAAGACTTTGAATAGAGGGCAACGCTAGGATCAATAAGGTGTCGGCCTTGAAACCTGGTTTAGCAAAGATAATTGAGAAAGTACGCATTTCATGATATTTTGAATGTCGTGAAATTGACCTTCATATAGCAGAGAATGCTTGCTGTATTGATTACGCTGACTCCTGGTCATCGAACCCAGTTCATTGACTGTCAAAAAGCCAAAGTTCGCATCGGAGTACTACCTATCATGGATGTGAAGACACATTGGAACTCAACACTGGAGTTGGTCGAGCACGCCTACCGATTCCGGGAATTCTCAGGCAAATTGCTCCAAAATCCAAAATATACTGATTACTGGCGACTTTTCACAGCTCAAGATGAATGGACCATTGTTAAGTATGTCATTGAAGTATTGAGACCATTTCGATATTGGACCTTGTGGATGTCGAAGAGCCGTACAGTCACAGTGCATCACGGTGTTACAGTGTACACCAACATTTGCGTACACATGGACGGCATAATGCGAGCTTTGGCTAAGAAGACGACTGCATGGAAGGAAGACATATTCTTCGCGGTGAAGATAGCTCGACAGCAGCTGTCCAATTACCATACTGAAGTGACTGCAACGATGGGCATGCTTCTCATTTCTGCACATATCTTCGATCCTTTTCGGAAGTTGCGATCGTTTAGAATGTGAGACAAGGGAATGGATATTAATCCTGAGGACGATACATTCCATACTACCCAATACCAAGAGGCCTTTCTGAAGTATGTTGAGAATGAATACTGTGCCAAGCATCGACGAGTGGCAGTCAATAAGCATGAAAGCTTACCGAGCAGCAATCTCATCCCCTCTGCAATGGCTTTAGGATCCTGTCACTCTACCTTTCATCCATATGATTTGTCCAGCGATGATGACAAATACTTGACACCTAACAATGTGGCTGTGACAACACCTGGATGAAGCAATTGCGCAGCACATTAATTGACCACCGCCAGGCTCTATTTGAATTCGCTACCTGAAGCACCAAACAACTGGGGGCAAATCAATCCAAATCTCAATGATTACCACTCGGACCCAATGGAGATTAGCAGTAAATTTTCGTTACGAGACATACCTGACTGGTGGCATCAACAGGAGGAAACCGACTGAAAGTACACCAATCTTTCCAATGCGGCGCGGGACATATTCTCTATCATACCACATGCTGTCGGAGTGGAGGCCAGTTTTTCCTTTGCCCGAGATATTATCCACTGGAGGCAGTCTAAAACAACAGGCGAGACCCTTCGCAAAAAAGTCGTTGTAAGGCGGTATTCTTGTGCCAATGCCGGGATTTTGGCGAGTGCTGATTCAGAATTGGATACAATGAACACCAAAAACGACTCGGAAATGAACACAGAGGCGGAGGAAAGGAAGTTGCACAGAATGGCCAAGGTTCAAGACTGTTTGGAGATGCGGCAGGGCAGCCAAAACCTAGGTGCTACCCAGAAGGAATCTCATGCTCAATACCCTCCGATGACTGCTGTCTGAGAAATGTCTGACATGGAAGAGATCGTCAAAGCATTGTGGTCACTCTTTCAACATGATGGTGCGGCTGCATTTAAATTGTCAGAAAGATCTCATTTGCCGCAACCTTTGTCTGCAAAGGATCTCCCTGGAGGACGAACTCAAATATTGATTGTCCACAGAATGCCAAGAATCAAACGTCATCCGGTCGAAATAGATCAGGATAGCACACCTGAAACCAATTCGGACGCTGATGATTGGCTTCACTGGAATGGCGCCTTACACGATCCAAATGACAGCTTTGACGATTGCATGGCAGAGGTTGATTCTCATATAGAGCAAGACAATGGCATCGAGGATCAGGAATCCCCAAAGCAGCGGGATGTGACTGCCGCGCCAAATATTCCCTGATTGATTCGGCCAACACGGCAGTCAAAGAGACAGGCTGAAAAGGTCTTCATGACGTATGATCTAATCGAAATGAGGAGGAATAAGGGAGTGAACAAAAAGTAGGACAGAATGCGACAATGTTTCACCAGCTTCTTTATGTATCCTGACCGACAGTTGGACTTAGAGATATATTATTTGTGAATGGTGAGCAGTACCTTCTTTATATCGGTTGATCAACAGATGTATAGCAGGCGCAATGAAGGTTTGGCAAGATACATTAATTTTAGTCGTGTGAGAGCGAACAGTGCAAGAATGTTACTGTGCTTGGCTTTGCCACAGGGCCAAGTCTCAATCTGTCAGAAAGACCACCAATAAGTTCAAATCATGATGAAAACTATTATCGATGGCAGCAGATGCTGAATGGAAAATACATTGAAACGATCGTCAACGGAGCGTCAATGATTTGTGGTTTTGTAAGTACAGTAATTAAACTGTGATTTGATTGCTGTTATGCAAAACCAATGTATTAGCAGTGTTTATAGGCATAAGAGGCAGCAATAGGGTCACTGCCCGATTCCGAGAATGAGCGTCATCTGCACGCCACTGATTCTTAAATTCATATCTTGGATAATTAATGTTTCGATTCGTTGCTGACATCCACTTATCAGATATTGGCGGCTTTTACTGGGAAAACCCATAGCGACATGCGCCCTGCCGCATCCTGGGAATGAGCATCAACGGAGTGTCAACAATTTTTAGCTTCACATATTTGGTAATTCATGTTCCCATTGGTTGCAGACATCCATTAATCAAATATTGGCAATGTTCACTGGCAAAAACAACAGCAACATGCTCCATGTCGCATCCTGAAAATGAGCGTCAATGGAGGGTAAACAATTTTAGTTGTTGCATATTTGGTAATCAAGGCATCGCGCGGATCTTTGCATTTATAACACAAGGATTGACCTCCCATATAGGCCAAAATGCCATTTATCATAGGTAAAACACAGATCCCAAATTAATCGATACTGAAAACTGCAAAGCATGCAAAAACGTATCATTGGTTGTTGACAACGCGATTTTGATAAGATACTATTACCAAACTCCAAAAACTAGAGCCTCATATGAATCTATGGATGGACCTGCTGGGCGATCTGCTGACAACCCGCCCAATTCAGATGGGTTGGGAGTTTACCATCAAACCGTACCTGAGTTGACGGTTCCGGTTTGCGACAACCCAGACCGCCAATGTGGCAACGGTTCGGTTCGGACCCGGACCCGGACCCGAAGTTACAGTCCGCTACCCATGCTAACACCAACCTTGGGATGTCGTGATGCTCCATGTATTATCCTTAGCCGGTGAATACAAGCCGCATGTCGATTGAGCAGAGGAGTCTCATCCATTACTGGATTCAATGAACGGTTGCATACTACAGTATATCTGATTTGATGATGCAGTAATCTTAGCCTTGCCTAAGCCTTCAGGCTGAGGTGCCAGTTATTTTCATCCACACTTACTAATCTGAGCTAAGTCAGACTGGACATGTCGACTGCATTAATGCAACTGACGTGTCAGGCGGACAATAGCCAATATGCGAGTATGCGGGACCACAAGCGTTTCCAATCGTTGGGATTGGAACAACTGGGGTACTCCCCGGTGGCCGAAGGGAACAGTTTTGGCCTAAGCATGGTGGGTGTGATTGCTTGAGACGTGGGTATAGTCCCGGAGCTTCTGACTTTCTGGATGGGAGAATACAAGAGACCCAAACTACAATCAGTTAAATAATACTGGTTTTGTACATCAAGATCAAATGTTGACAGAGCATGGTGGGCCGCCATTCAGCCTCTGAATACAGATAAGCCAAATAGCCTATATGGTGAAGGTTGTGTCTTAATTTATTAAGCAACCAGTTAAAGCACACCGAATAACCACGTCAGGCGACAGAGCTGTTTCAACTATCCGAAATATACGAGTTGTGAGATATCTATGTTGAAGTCACAGTTTGATTAATTCTCATTGCAGATCATGGCCCTACAGGGAGAGTCGCTCTTCAAAACCAATCATGCAATTACACAATAACCGTTGGGCTGCATGGTCTTTTATCACCGAGCTTGGCTTGTAATAACAGAGTACTCTACTATGTTATGACAGATGCGATCATAGCTAAGGATCTGGAGTAAACTTTACTATTCCAAGAAAGGATATAAATGAATGACAATGTTCCGGCATTGGACGGGCAGCCCCAGAAGCACGAACGATACCTACCTCCAAAAAAGATGCTGAAATACTTTTGTTGTTTTCAGTTCCTATTTTATTATTTTTATTCAAGTATGATTAGTAGCATCTATTGGAATCGTATGCAGCTCCCCTGCCCCATGAATGATATTAACTTCAACAACAAATACGACATGATCATATTTGCAGTATCTGAATTATTGGATCGCTTCGAAAAAGAAGATAAGCTGTTTGCAGCACAGTGTATTTGGTGGCTGGCAAGTATAATCCAGTTTACTGAGATATTTACCTATTATTGACAATATAATATGTTCCCATCAGATTACATTAAGAACGATGTTGTTACTCCGCTACTGGAATGATCAGTTGAGGGATCCTTTGTTCCACAGTTTCAAATTCTGGTGCTAGATATTGCTATGGAAATTGTTGAGCACCCTTTAGATCTAGATATGGTTATACATCCTTCTAGGAAACAGTTGCTTCCAAATTATAGGAATAATAAACAGGATAGCAAAAAGCTAACAATAAATATGACTTGGTCAGGGAATATATTTAGGATTAAGCACCTCATGAAAATGGAGCTAGAACCAACAATCGGAGAACAAAGTCAGAGGCAGAGATAGTGTTAGCAACAGTTCCAAATTGGCAGTTTGGTTGTGGGTCCGTGTTGGAACTGAACTGAAATCGATGTGACGGGTTGTACACCATCAAAAAACCGGACCGCACGCAACCTCCGGTTTTTTGGCAGGTTCCCCATTTTAGCAAACTCTGAACTTTAGCTCGAATTATGTATTTGAGTTCTGATCATATCAAAATATGATACATGGGTAAAAGATGCAGTTTCAGATGGTCTTTCACCTCCGATTCTCCAATTCGCGATCCAATCACAATTAGTGTTAGCAACGTTTCTGGGTTACCCAGCTGCGGTCCGGGTTTGGAACCGGACCGGATGCTCCAGTCCGGGTTGTTACCCAAACAACAGGGGTACCCACCGGGTACGGGGACGGGTTGGATCCGGACCACGGTTCCATTTCACGGTTCGTATAACTTTGGCTCCAATTAAGTATTTGAGTTCTGATCGTATCGTGACATGATCTATACGTGAAATGTGCAGAGTGATGCCCAATTACATCTCCCGTTCTCAGATTTGCGATCAGATCAGTATTCATTGAGTCGCTGGGAAATTAAGCCCAAAATCATGCCAAAATGACCGGGTTTTCATCGCGACTCCATGACAATTGGTCCGATTGCAAATCGCAGAACATGAGATGGAAGAGGGCATGAAACTGCATATTTCACGTATAGATTATGTCACAATACGATCGGAACTCAAATACTTAATTGGAGCAAGAAATGTTAACTTTTGAGGAGCGGGTTTTGTGTGGAAACGCGTTGCAACGGTCCGGTTCCGGGTCCCAACTGGACCCGGAACCAAACCGCGCATTTGGACCCGTTGCTAACACTAATCACTGTTCATTGAGTCATTTCGAAAGATGCCCAATTTTCGGTGTGATTTGACAGCCACTCAAAGAATAGTGATCGGATCGCAAATTGGACAATGGGAGGTGAAATAGCATATAAAACTGCATCTTTTACATATATATCATATTGTGATACGATCAGAACTCATATGCTTAATTGGAGCCAAACTTCTGAATTCGCGAAAATGGGGTTCTGCACAATGATAAACCTGGCCAAAAAACCGTGAGATTATGTCTGGTATGGGTAACAACCCCGCCAAGATAGAGGGTGTCGTGTTTCTGGATGGTTCTGGAACCGACCTGAACCGTTGATCCGGTCCAAACCCAGACCGCTGGTGGGTTACCCGGACCCGTTGCTAACACCAGGCAGATAGTAAGTACCCATCTGCCACTCAAAGAAGGAAAGCTGGAATTTTGAGGAAGATTACAGTCAGACATAATATTGCCCCTAGTTCTGAACGCCAGATTTGTCAACAAGATACAAGAGATTTTGTGAAGATACAGGTCAATCTGCATTGCACTATCAACAGGCAAAATACTACCGCCACAATAATAATTAATCCTCGAGAGTAGTTATACGAATTCATTTTACGATCATGGTTAATTCTCGAGATTACTTACATGAATACATCGTACAATATCATTTAATCATTCAGATTGATTATGTGAATACATCTTACAATATTACTGAAATGTTCAGATTAATTACACAAATACATCTTACGATATTGATGAATCCTTGACATTAATAATAAGAATCCATCTCACAATGTGAAATGATCATTGAGATTACTTATACGAATATCCAAATGACATATAGTACCTTAACTAATTATATGTGCTGTCAGTACTGCCTTATGCTACGATATGATGCAGTTGCAATTTATCCAGTACCGGCATCGGAATTGAGCATAATCATTTGTCCCATTTACGTATACGATTATTATTGGCTACCAACTCACTTTGTCTGGAGATACGCATATGATTAATAACAGGAAGTATGGCCATGCATATGTACTACCATCCGCAAAATGTAATTCGGTCCGGAAGCCACACGCAATCATCCGAGACACTCCGGGCGACCTCACCAGTGCTTCTAAGTACTTCTGGATGCTCCCAGACCCACCTGGAGCTAAGCAAAGTGCTCTCAGACTCTGCAAGAGCATTCTCAGGTGCTCCTGAAAGTACCTGTTGTTATGGAGGTGCATTCAGGATGCTCCATCTAGGATAGTCAAATTTTGGAGCTTCTGAGACCTCTGCACAGATCTGCGGGAGACTCCGATAGAAGCTGAGACTGCTGCGCATCCCTGCGGGAGACTTGATGCCATATTCTCACAGCGGTGGTTCTTTCATAACCACAAGGCATTTCGTCTTATCATATTCATCTTTGTTATAGTCACAATATTTGCTACATTATAATATGGCATGCATTATTGCAGCCTCTCTCTATGTATACATACGTTCAATCTGGCCGCAGATGGTACTCGAGCATCATTGGAGGAGCACGAGGCCACGCCCATTGAGAGAACTTTCAGAGATGCACCATTTGGAGGCCGTTGCGTTGAAACGATGGAGCGAAAAGGTAGACAGCCCACCGTCAACACTCTGCCGCACCTCTTGCAACATCCAAAGGGTATTCATGAGAAAGAGCGGTTCTGGTTCAAGAAGTGTAGGAATCTGGTGAGAAGATATGATACTACCTGGCTTGGGGATCCCACACAATTGCGTGGATCCATGATATCGCGGACAGACCAAGTGAGACCAAAAAGTTGGGAAAGATAGTGTATTTTCATTGTATGATAATATAAGATGGAAATGAGATGATGTCTATCTACTCCGGGGTCTGCCGAATATATACTCCCCGTCACTCATTGCACCTCTGTTATCCCTGTTCCTCCGTACACCCGCCGTCGCTCCTTAAAGATGTACTTGGAGGCTGTGATCGAGCGTGTTTGGAGATGCACTTGGTGGATGTAATCGACCGAGTTTGGAGATGCACTTGGTGGCCATAATCGTGCTAGTTTGGACATACACTTCGGCGCCATGATCGAGCGAGTTTGGAGGCCGTAATCGAGCGCGTTTGAAGATACACTTGGGGGCTGTGATCGAGTGAACTTAGAGGCCGTAATCGAGTGAGTTGGAAGATACACTTGGCGACTATGATCGAGCGAGTTTAGAGATGCACTTGGAGGCCATGATCGAGCGAGATTGGAGGAGTACTTGGAGGCAGTCAATCAGGAGGCGGTAGTTCAGGAGGGAGGCGCGACGGGAGCTGAGACTCTATTCATTGGTTAACTTGTGATTGTGGGAATGTGGAGAATTGAGTACAACATGGTCTGCCGAGAGATGAGAGTGGGAGACAGTCGATCTTGGGATGATGCAGTACGCGGTGTATGCAGTACTCGGTGTATGCTGTACTTCGGTGTATGCTGTACTCAGTGTATGCTGTACTCGGTGTATGATGTACTCGGGGTATGCTGTACTCGGTGTTAACTCTTGATCATGGAATGGCGAGATAGAGAGCGATGACTTTACTTCGTGTTCTTAGGTGATGGTAGACTTCAGGATGAGCATGAGAGAGATGAGAGGAGATGCGGGAAATCATTATGAGAAACTGGGACTTAAGAAAATTTCGTGTGCAAGTCAATTTACCATCCCCAATACAGCAGGTATGACTGCCGACCGGAGTGCAATTACACCGATATGAGGTCTTCCCAACCCAATCAGGGAAGTTAAACCCCTGATTGCTCATATCCGCTCGTATCCTCCCCATGGTTCTCATCTTCATCCCCCCATCTCTCTCTTTTTTGTCCACAACTCTAACATCATTACAGAACACAAAGTTAAGTTATCCCTCTCTATCTCTCCATGTCATGATCATGAGTTGACACCGAGTACAGCATACACCGAGTACAGCATACACCGAGTACAGCATACACCGAGTACAGCATACACTGAGTCCAGCATACACCCAGTCCAGCATACACCCAGTCCAGCATACACCCAGTCCAGCATACACCGAGTACAGCATACACCAAGTACCCAAGATTGTTTGTCTTCCCTTCATTCTCATGATCACGAGTTGACCCCTGAATATGCGTTCGGCTTCCGGCGTGCCCCCCTACACGATTGACCGCCCTTAGCCAGCTCTACCTGAGAGCTCAAAGGTAGAGTCACCTTGTCACATTCCCACAGTGGCAAGTTAACTAACTGATGAATAGAGTCTCAGATCCCGGTGCGCCGTCCTTCGACCATCTCTAAGTACTCGTCCAAAGTCGCTTGATCACGGCCTCTAAGGGTATCTCCAATCTCGCTCGATTACGGCCTGCAATCTCGCTCGATCTCGGCCTCCAAGTGCATCTCTAAACCCGCTCAATTACGCCCTCCTAGTGAATCTCCAAACTCGCTCGATTACCGCCTGCAAGTTCGCACGATCATGGCCTCCGAGTGCATATCTTCTAACTCGCTCAATCACAACCTCCAATTGTATCTCCACACTCGCACGATTACGGCCTCCACAAGTGCATCTCTGAACTCCCACGATCACAATCTCGGACTGCATCTCTACGTTCACTCAATCACGACCTCCAAGCGAATCTTCAAATACGCTCGATTACCGCCTCCAAGTGCATCGGGCACGATCGTGGAGTGCATCTCTAAGTTCACCCGATCACGGCTTCCAATTGTATTTCCAAGTAGGCTCGAGTACCGCCTCCAAGTGCATCTCCAAAGTTGCTCGATCACGGCCTTAGAGTGTATCTCTGAGTTCACTCGATCGTCATTTTCAGGCGCACCTCGAATTGCTCTCAAGTGCCGCCTGCAGGCAATCCAGATATACCGTGTGTAGATCGGTAGCTATATAGATACATTGATGAGAATACTTAATGAATACATGAGTTTTAACTATCATTGAACGATATGTAGTAGCTATGATTTCCAGGCGCACCAGCAGCATTCCCAAACAAGATGTTAATTTTCTCAGACTGCACTACTGTGATTCGAGGTGCTCCAAGACTTGTCGCCAGCGCTCCGAGGCTTGTCATTGGCGCACGCAGACTGCTCGCCGGCGCACCCAGGTCCTCCCAGGCTTGTCGTTGGCACTTCCAGGCCTATTGCTGGCGCTCCCAGGCTTATCGCAGGCGCTCCCAGGCTTATTGCTGGCGCTCCCAGGTGCTCCAAGGTGCACCCAAAGTTCTCTCCGGCGCTCCAAGGTGTTCTCAAACCTATCACAATCACTCCCATGGTACTCGTGTAGCAGTCATCAGAGATTGCAGTTACTCTGAAGGCCAGCCAGAATGCCCTTTTAGGGTCTGATACTCTCCTGAAATTGATGCATCTAAGTTTACACTCCACATCCTCTCAGACACTCCTGATGTCTCCCAGTAACTAAAATGCATTTTGCTGATGACCCATCTGGGTATAAGTATAAGTACACCAAAGGAAGCGCCCCCATAACAGAAATAAGTGTCAATGGAGCGTCAACAATTTTTGAGTTTGTTTCTTGGGTAATCAACTTCGTGATTGGTTGCAGACATCCATAAATGAGGTATTCGCCACCGTTAAAGGCAAAAATGAAAGTGACAAGCTCCCTGCCCCATCCTGAAACTAAGCCTCAACGGAGTGTCAATGATTTGTGGTCTTCCATCTTCGGTAATCTAAGTGTTCCGTTGTAGCAATAATTCATATACCAAGTAATGGTGGCCTTTTCAGGCAACACAGTGCATGACATATACATCAACCAATTATGGAAATGAGCATCAAAGCTGCGTCCACAATGTGTGGTCTTGCATATTGCTTAATCAAGGCATCGTGTGGATACTTGAGCTCATAACAGCAATATTGACCCCTTGTGTAGGCAACAAGACAAAATATGGAATGAAAAACTCGGATTCTGAAATACTCGATATCGCAAACTGCACAATATGCAAACACAGATTACTAGATCTTGAATAAGTGATTTCGATAAGATACTATTATCAAACAGCAAAAACTAAAGCAATCTATGAATCTACAGATGGACCCGCTGGGTGACCTACTGACAACCCATCCAATTTAGACACGTGGGGAGGTTACCATTGAACCATACCTGTATTGACTGTTCGGGGGTATCAGCAAGCTGCACTGCCAGTTTGGCAACGGTTTGTACTTGACCGGGACTCAAAGTGACGGTCCGGAACTGTTGCTAATACCAGACCCAATGTACACTGCATAACTTCGACTCTGACAATCACCCTAACTCTGACAATCACCCTAACTCTGACAATCACCCTAACTGTGACAACTACCTTACTCTGGCACCGGAAGCAACCTCGCCTATAAGGTAATTACTTCAACTCTGACACAGAAGACCCAACGTATCCGGTGTAATCTCAACTCTGCCAATCAACCTGATTCTGACATGTTTACAGTATAACTCCGACTTTCACATCAACCATAACTCTGACACAGGAACCAATATTATTGCTTCTGTTTACAACTCTAACGAAGATGTTTTTAGGCGGCGGGTGATAGAAATATGCTATGTAATAAATGGTGACGAGCAGTGGATCCCAGGTACATGCAAAGTGGATACACCCCACGCCAACCTGCACAACATTCAACGCAGACAATGGCAAACGGAACCAGATCTTGTAGCAACATCCACAAGTGATCTATATATTCTGCAGGCAGCAGTGGCTGCAATGATCAAAACTCCTGCAGCATGTCCCAGGGCAGCAGCTGCTGCAGCCACAATGATCAAAACTCTGGCACCAGGAGCCGTGGGACTCACTCCAATGGAAATGTCTGACATTGGTACCAATCCAGGGGCGATAATGGCGGAAACAACGGCTGTAAGTGCCAGCAGATGAGTAATTGTGACGGCAACGACAATGAACTGCGATCCCCATGTCAAAGATCCCGCATATTATATGGTGGTAGTCATTCTTCCAGTGTGAACAACCAATGAGGGGTTGTGATACATCCAGCTTGACATTTGTGTCTGACTTTTACAATTGATAGATGCAAACATCTGGTCCTTCTTCTAGCAGCCAGTATGGGGTTAGTAGGAGCAGAAATTACCATCCCTGAATTGGACTCTGACTATTTCTAGTTGCAAATACCTAGTTCATCCAACAACCCGTGGTGGGCAAGTAGAAGCTGAAATGTCCACCCACGCATTGCTGACTGACAATACCTTGGTGCAATCAACCATTCTTTCTCCGGGCAACCCAGGGGGGTAATAACTACACCTGCATCCAACATTAAACCGTCTAGCTGACAATACATAGTCATTGCAATCACCCCATGGCACTCCTCCAGGGAACCAGGAGCACTATGCTCAGCAGGTAAGAGCAACATTCCTTTCTTGGCTTTGACTTTGTGCAACCTCTCTGACTTAGGCAACGCCAAGATGCAAAAGTGGAATATGTCCCCCATTGGTAATGGCCACCAGCAAAAGCGTCAGGTAGTTGACATTGGGGTGCCAAATGATTGGTGGGACATTGCCCGAGATCTATTCTTTTGCAGAATTCTTTACAACGACCCCTACCCAGTCGGTGTCAACAAACTTTCGAAGGAAAGCTTAAACAAAGCTCATGAAATCCGGAGTGCGGCAATCAAGACGATTGACTTCTCAAAATCAGCTATCGACATGCAAAGTATTCACATGTTTCAAGCCCTGCTCAGTAGCACTGACAACCAAGCTAGCAGATTGCCAATCAGCTGCCCAGGCACTCGTTGCAAAACAGGCTCATAACGGTGCGGGATCAACATGTTACTAGCTCATGGACCCTTTCAAACAATGACCGCTAGATGCTAGTAACAAGATTATTCTCTTCTTGCACATACCTAGTGTTAGCAATGGTTCCGGACCGTCACTTCAGATCCGGGTCCGGGTCGGATCCTTACCGTTGACAATTTGGCGGTCCGGGTTGGCAATACACCTGAACCGACCAATCAGGCACCATTCGATGGGAATCTCCCAACCCATCCCAATTGGGCGTGTTTTCACCAGGTCGCCCAGCGGGTCCATCTATAGATTTATATAATGTCATTATTTTTGCAGTTGGATAATTGTATATTATTAAAATTAGGTATTCGACAGCCAATAATCTCTTTTTGCATGTTTTCCAATCTGCGACATTGATTTTTTTGGAATCCGTGTTTTTTCTGTTATACATTGTATTTTGGGCTATAAAGGTAGTCAATAGTTCTGTTATGAGCTGATTCATCAGCGTAAAGCCTTGATTACTCAATATGCAAGACTGAATACTGTTGACGCTCCATTGACGCTCAGTTTCATGATTGTGTAACTTATGTGTCAAGCACTGTTTCAAATGAAAAGGCTGCCATAATATGGTCTATGAAATATTACTACATTGCGACACTTAGAGTAGCCAACATGCAAGACCAATAATTGTTGACACACCATTGATGCTCATTTTCAGGATGGGGCAGGAAGCATGCTGCAATTGGTTTTGCCCCTAAAGGCGGTCAATATCTCCTCAATGCATGTTTACAAAGCAATCCCCAGTTAGATTACCCAAGATGCAAGACTAATTGTCATTGACGGACCGTTTATGCACCGTTGACGCACCGTTAACGCACATTTTCAGAATGCGGCAGTGACCGTGTCGTTTATTGTTTTGCCAAGGAAGGCTACCAGTACTTGAGTTAAGGATAGCAGCGACCAATTCACTTTTCAATTACTGTACATACAAGACTAAAATTCGTTGACACTCCGTTGATGGTCATTCTCAGGATGGGGCAGAGAGCATGATGCTATTATTTCTGACTTGGAAGGCAGCCAATGCCTCGTTTATGAATGGCAGCAACCATTCACCACTGAGGTTACCCAAGATGCACAGCAAACAATCATTGACGCTCCGTTGAGGCTCATTTTTAGAATGCGGCAGTTACCGTATAGTCTACTCTTTTACCAAGAAAGGCTGCCAGTATGTTGGTTATGGATAGCACCGACCTCATCACCATTCAATTCCACTACTTACAAGACTAAAAATTGTTGATGCTCTGTTGACGCTCATTTTAATGTACTGTCTAGTCATGATCTGCTGCCATTAATAATTGCATTCATGATTGTTTGAACTCAGTGGTTGTCTTTCAGCCTGATCAGGACTTGTCAGAATGTAGTGTTGGCAACTGTTCCGGACCGGCACATTCGGTCTGGGTCAGGGTCGGAACGGACCCCTTTCCACATGGGCCGTCCGGTTTGTCAATGCACCCGAATTGTCAATTTAGGTACGGTTCGATGAACATCTGACAACCCATCTGAATTGGGCGGTTTGTCAGCGGTTTGTCCAGCAGGTCCATCTGTAGATTCATATAATGCTCTTGTTTTTGCTGTTTCATAATAGTATCTTATCAGAATCATATTTTCAACATCCAATAATGACTTTTTGCACGCTTTGCAGATTGCGATATTGATTATTTTGGAATTAGTATTTTTCCATGTCTGTTTTGTGTTTTTCAGTTACAGGGATGTCAATAGTTCTGTTAGGAGCACTAATATCTGCACGATACCCAGTTTACCCAATATGCAAGACCAAGAATTGTTCAAGCTCCGGTGACACTCTGTTCATGATCAGGTAACAAAGATATCGTGTACTATTTTAGCTAAAAAGGTGGTCATTACTTCGCATATGAATCTGGGCCACCCAGCGACATTTAGATTAACCAAGTTACAAGACCAAACATCATTGACGCTCCATTGACACTCATTTCCAGGATGGGGCAGGGAGTGTGTTTCATTGGTTTTTAGCACAGAAGGCGGCCAATACTTCATTTATGTTGATTTTTGACCAGTTGCAACTTAGATTGCCCAAGATGGAAAGCCAGAAATCGTTGACGCTGGGTTGATGCTGATTTTCAAAATGGGTCAGTGACTGTCACTTTCTCTTTTGCTTACTAAGGCGGCCAATAAGTCAATTATGAATAATTTTGACCAGACCGATCTCTAATTAACATATGTACGAGACCAACAATCATTGACGCTCCGTTGACGCTCACTTTCAGGATTGGGCAGTTACTGTGGCGCGGTTTGGTTTGCCAACCAAGGCAGCCAATACATCAGTTATGCATAACCATGACCAAATGAAATTCTCAATTGCCTTCCTTACTAGACCATAAATCCTTGACGCTTCTTTGACGCTGATATTCGGAATAGGGCAGTGACTGTGGCACTTTCTGTTTTGATCCTGAGGGCTGCCCATTCGTCGGTTATGCAAGACAACTATCAAAGAAAGTTCCAACTACTTTACTTAGAAGGCCAAAAATTGTTGACGCTCTGTTGACACTCATTTCAGAATGGGGCAGTGGCCGTGTCGCTTGCTTTTTTGCCTATAAAGGCTGGCAATACATTGATTATGTGAATCAGCGACCGAATTGAATAGTAATTACGTTACGTACATGACCAAAAATCGTTGACACTCCGATGACCCTTATTCTCAGAATGTGGCAGCAACTGTGTCACTTTCTTTTGTGCCTGTAAAGGCTGCTAATACTTTGGTTGTGTGAACCAGCGACCAAGGTGATTTGTAATTACCTTATGTACATGACTAAAATTCATTGATGTTCCATTGATGCTCATTGTCACAATGGGGCAGCGACTGTGTCGCTGTCTGTGTGGCGTATACAGGCTGATGATACATTGGTTATGTAAATCAGTGACCGAATTGGTCTGTAATTACATTACTTACATGACCAGAAATTATTGACGCTCGGTTGACGCTGATTTTCAGAATCGGGCAGTGACTGTGTCGCTATCTGTTTTGCCTATAAAGACTGCCAACACGTTGGTTTTGAATGTCAGTTGTCAAATCATTATTCAATTACCTGACTTACAGGACCAAAAATCGTTGACACTCCATTGACGCTCATTTTGATGTATTGTCTATTCAACATCTGCTGCCATTTATATTTGAAAAGATAATTATTTAAACATATTGAATGCTTTTCGGGCTGATTGAGGCTGGATCCTGGGGCCCTAGTAATATTCTTGCATGGGTTGCTCTCATTCTATCAAATGTTATGTATCACGTTGAATGACGTGTGTCGCCTGCTATGGTTGTGCTTATCAACTAACATTCAGACATCACTGGCCAATATTCTCCCATCATATTACTCTAAGTGAAATTCTTGGTCAAGCAACATAAAGAACCTGCTGAAAACATATTGTCCCATTCTGTGCTACTTTGTTCTGTTTCCTCTGATCCTGCTTGTTTCAGTAGCATTGACCGTCACCGACCATTTTTCAGTCGTTTTCTTTGACCTCAGTGTTGGCCGAATCAATCCGGGCACATTTGGAGCGGCAAACCCATCACGCTGCTCAGGCCATTCCGTATCCTTGAAGCAATTGTCTCGCTCTGCATCCGATTCATAGTCAGCCTCACAGTTGTCTTCTCTCTTGTTTGGATTATCCAAGTCACCATTCCAGTTGAGCCAATTTTCATTGTCGGAAAGAGTTTAGGGTGCACTTTTGTGATCATATTCTGATGGTTGACGGTCGATTCGCGTTATTCGGCGAACATCGAATGCTTGAGTCCATCCTCCAGGTAGTTTCTTTGCAAACAAAGCTGGTGGCAACGGTGATCTTTCCGAAAATATGAATACAGCCGCACCGTCATGTTAGAAGGGTAGCCAGGATACTTTTATGCTTTGTTCCGTATTTGAAATTTATCCTATGGCTGTCATTTGCTAGGTTTGAGTATGTGCTTCCTTCTGTGTAGCTCGTAGGTTTTGGCTGCCCTGCCACATATCCAAAAAGTTGTGGACCTTGGCCATTCTGGGTAATTTTCTGTCCTCCGCCTCTCTCTTCAATTCCACGTCGTTGACAGTTTCTGACCTATCCAATGCAGGGTCATCACCTGCCAATATCCCATTATTGGCTCAAGCATACTGCCATACTACAACCTTCATCAGCAACGACCCTAATTTCCATCTGAAACACCTGGGTGTTCCGGACGGCTCTGACCGCTCTGACGGAACCTTGTACGCTCTGACGGAGAAATACACGCAGCCTGACGCCGAGGCGACGGGTCACATTGTATACGTACCTCCTTTACTTTGTGGTGACATATACGCATCATCAGAACAACACGTGTGTTACACTCTTCGCAGGGGCTGCAGTTATGCTGAAGCCGTTTTTCAGGAGAGTATTAGACCATAGGAGGGCATTCCTGCCGGCCTTCAGAGTAACTTGGAGCGCCGGCGACAAGCCTGGGAGCACCTGGCAGTGCCGGCAACATGTCTGGGAGCACCTCGAATCACAGTCATGTATTCAGTTTGTATTCTCATCTATGTATCTATGTATCTATATAGCTACCCATCTACACACACTATATCTGGACTGGCTGCAGGCGGTGCTTGAGAGCAATTCGAGGTGAGCCTGAAAATGACGAGCGAGTGAACTCAGAGATATACTCCGAGGCCGTGATCGAGCGAGTTTGGAGATGCACTTGGAGGCCGTGATCGAACGAGATTGGAGATGCACTTGGAGGCCATGCTCGTGCGAACTTGCAAGCCATAATCGAGCGAGTTTGAAGACACACTTGGAGGCCGTGATCGAGAGAGTTTGGAGATGCACTTGGAGGCCGTGATCGAGGGAGATTGGACCAGTACTTGGAAGCGGTCGATGGACGGCGCCCCGGGTGATGAGACTCTATTCATCAGTTAGTTACCTCGCAACCGTGGGAATGTGACAATGTGACTTCATCTTTGAGCTCTCATGGAGAGCTGGCTGATGGCGGTCGATCGTGTAGGGAGGTACACCGGAAACTGAAGCTACATTCAGGGGTCCACTCGTGATCATGAGAATGAAGGGAAGACAAACAATCCTGGGTGGAAGCTGTACTCGGTGCCAACTCATGATCATCTGTTGGAGAGATAGAGAGGGATGACATAACTTTGTGTTCTGCAATGATGGATGAGTTGTGGGCGAGAAAGAGAGAAATGGGGGATGAAGATGAGAATGATATGGAGGATACGAGCGGATATGAGAAATCAGGGGTACGACTTGCCTGATTGGGTTGGGAAGACCTCGAATCAGTGTTGGTTCGCGCCGGATCGGGACTCGTACCTGCCGTATCGGGACTCGTACCTGCCGTATCAGGGATGGTCAATTGACTCGAACAAGAAATTCTCTAAGTCCCAGTTTCTCATGATGATTTCCCCCGATCTCTCACTTTCTTGTGCTCAACTCTACCATCACCTAAGAACACGAAGTTAAGCCATCCCTCTCTATCTCTCCATGCCATAATCATGAGTTAACACAGAGTACAGCATACACCAAGTACAGCATCATCCCAAGATCGACAGTATCCCGCTCCCAGCCAGTTTCTCATCTCTCGGCGGATGTTGTATTCTCATCTCTCGGCGGATGTTGTACTCAACTCTCTACATTCCCACAATTACAAGTTAACCAATGAATAGAGTCTCAGCTGCCATCGCGCCTCCCTCCAAATCGACCGCCTCCAAGTACTCCTCCAATCTCGCGCGATCATAGCCTGCAAGTGCATCTCCAAACTCGCTCTGTCACAGCCTCAGAGTGCATCTCCAAACTCGATCGATCACGGACTACAAGTGAATCTTCTGAGTTCACTCGATCTCGGCCTCCAAGTGCATCTCCAAACTCGCTCGATCCCGGCCTCCAAGTGCATCTCTGAGTTCATTCGATCTCCGTCTCCAAGTGCATCTCAAACTCACTTGATCAAGTACATCTTCAAGGAGCGATGGCGGTTGTACGGAGATACAGGGGTAACGGAGGTGGACAGAGTGACGGGGAGTATATATTCAGCAGACCCCGGAGTAGATAGACATCATCTCATTTCCATCTCCTCTTATCATACAATGAAAATTCACACTCGATCTTTCCCAACTTTTGGTCTCACTCGCTCTGTCCGAGATCCACGCAATTGCATGGATCCTCATGGCCAGGTAGTATAATATCTTCTCACCTTCCTACGCTCCTCGAGGTTAATGTAGAAGGAACGCAAGGAGAGATTTTCGCACTGTCACCCATTGCATTGCAATTCCGATGGAAGTGTGTACCCAATGAACCCATTCCGACGTATGGTCACAGTTGGCCACAACGCCAGAGTGTTTGTTTAAAATGGGGGACCAACAGAGCAAGAAGAAACGGCGAAACGGCGATCGGAGGGCGATATGTGACGCGACGCGTGGTCTTGACACTTGGCGCGGAGTAATCCGCCACCGGGGTGTCTCTGACGGCTCTGACAGAGCCATTCCACCCGGACGGAAATCTTTTTTGCTGTTGTCGTCCCCAAGCGTCTTGGGTGTGGTGATTGACTGCCTCCAGCTGATAACATCTTGCCCAAGAGAATAACTAGCCTCCACTCCAACACCATGTGGTATGATTGAGAATATGTCACGTACCGCATTGGAGAGATCGGGGTGCTTTGAGTGGGTGTCCTCGTGCTGACGCCACCATTCTGTGATATCCGGTAACTAAAATGTACTGCTAATCTCCATTGGGTCGGAGTGGTATTCATCGAGATTCAGATTTACTTGCCCCCAGTTCTTTGGCGTTCCAGGCGGCGAATTTGGATAGAGCCTTGCGGCTGTCAATACGGATACTGCGGGATTGCTTTGTCCAGGTGTCGTTTCAGTCACATTTTTAGGCGTTAAGTATTGTTCATCATCACTGGACAAATCATATGGATCAAAAGATGATTGACCAGATTGAAAAGCAGTTGCAGAAGGGATGAATTCATTGCACCGGAGTTTTTCATGATTAGTGACCGACAATCGTCTGAGTTTGGTGCAGTATTCGTTCTCCACATACTTCAGAAATGCCTCATGGTATTGTGTAGTATAAGAAGTGTTGTCCTCAGGATTAATATCCAATTCTTTGTTCCATTTCCTAAATGATCGCAACATCCGAAAAGGATCCAAGATTTGTGCCGAAACACAAAGCATACTCATCGTTGGAGTGACTCCAGCATAGTAGTTGGACAGCTTTCATTGTGCAAACTTCACAGCAAAGTATAAATCTTCCGTCCACAGAGTTGTCTTCTTAGCTAATGCTCGCAAAACCCCATCCATAAAATCAAAAATCTCATTAAATATCGTGATAAGATGATGCATTGTGACTGTATGCCGGTTCGATATCCCAAGAGTCCAGTATTAGAATAGCCTCAAACCTTCCATAACGTACTTAACGATTATCCATTCATCCTCTGTTGTGTACAGTGACCAGTAATCACAGTACTTTGGCTTCTTCAGCCGCTCACGGGTGAATTCTTGTAATTGGTAAGCTCGCTCAAGCAACTCCACTGTAGAATTCCACCGTGTTTTCATGACCATAATAGGTAGGACTGAAATTCATATGTTGGCTTTTTGAGAGTCAATGAACTCGTTTCGACAAGCCACTGTCAACGTAGTCAACACAGCTAGCATTTGCTGCTATATGATGGTCAGTTTCAGAATTTTCAAAATATCTTGAAATACGTACTTTCTCAATTGTCTTTGCCAAACCTGGTTTCATAGCAGACACCTTGTTGATTCTAGCATTGCCCTCTTTTCGAAATCATTGACTCTTCCCAATATCTGTGCTTTCATTCTCTTCAAATTGCTGATTGCACTCATGTGCTTCCCACGACTTTGTAGGGCCTTTGACACCGAGACTGCTCATAAATGCTCCTAAAGCAAGGTGTATGACATGCGCCATGCATGGTATGTGGTTTCCCAATATACGTCACTCGATTCTTGAGGCCTCAAGGGTGGATTGTACTTCCCGAGTCATCGAGTGATTTGAGGAGGCATTATCATTGGTAATTCCAAGCAAGCGGCCGTTGGTAAGCTCAAAACGATCCAGCACCTCCTTCAAATGTATGGCTAACGTTGCTCCAGTATGATTGCCCTTGACCTATTATCCTTTATTAGCTGTCAAAATTGAAAAAGAACAGGCTATTAACCTCATCAAAAGCGAGTTGCACTTCCTGCATTGCCCAAATCCGACCTATATTGAATGCAATGACCGACGTTACTGCTAATTTGTTCCTTGATATCCACCCATCCAAATCTAAACTAACTTTATTTCTTCTTGGCAACTGCTTCATAATTACATCCACAGTCAGTGAGTATTCCCTCCAACAAATGTTGCCAAGGGTGCTGGCTGATGGTAGCACCAGCTCGCTGCGTAATGTGTTATATGACCGCCTTAGCTCCAGGTTACATATAGCGTTCCATGGAATGTGAGCCGAAACAAATTCCAACATGAGGTGGAGATTCCAAGTGTCTTGGTGAAATTCGGCAGTTACAAAGTCCTTAGCTGCCAGTTTGGTGCATTTTGTCTATTAACACAGTCAATATAGCTTAGAAGTCAATGTCCACAATGAATTTCCTTTGCGGACTTACCAGTGTAATCCCTCGACTTCCCTTTCTGTTCAGAATGACCAGTGCTGTTTCATTGACCATCCAACTAGACAATTCAGTAAATTCCGACTCTGTTGATTCGTTCAACTTCGCGATGTGCGGTTGTGCCAGCAAGTGGTTGCCCATTGAGCTGGTCCAATGTTCCGATGGATGGCGAAGAACTTGATGACAAACAATACATATGATGCCACGTCTGCCGGTCTCCTCAATGCCTCAATACAAATCGAACCGCCATGATGGTGCATGTCTAGAATTCTTCCAACCAATTGAACACTTTGAGCCCACATTCTTAGAAGCCTACGAAGCATCGAATATGATTTGTAAAGTAAGGTCGTTCAAATCACGAATCAAAACACATTCATTATTGGATGATATCATCACCTCCAGCAACAAGGTATTGAAAGATGCTTAATCCGATATGGCGGTAGGAATTTGACAGCTACGTAATCGGATTTGAAACGATGTCAATAGGTACAGTATTGTTGAGAAGAATGCTGGTTCTTTAATATTGACTCTAGAGCTATGAGCAACAAAAGAGTAAGCCCGGTGAGACATTGCATGCATAGTTGTGAGGTTGTAAACAAGGATGTATTGAAAAGACTGACCGTTAAAAATGCAATTTAGGTACAATGTAATCCACTTCGTTGCTGTGTAGGTTATGGTGCCAGCACAAAAACTGTTGACGTTCTGTTGACGTTGATGTTCAGGAGGCAGTAGCGATAATGTCAGTAGCATTTTTGTCTATATAGGCAGCCAATACTTCAATTACGGATTAAAGCCGACACACAGCCCTTTCAATATGCGAGATGCAAGACCAGAAATTGTTGACTCTCTGTTGACGCTCATTTTTCAAAGGTGTTTGAGATTTCGTGCTTAGCATTTTTCCCTATACAGGTGTCCAATACTTTCATTATGGATAAAGATTGTTGCACAGCCCTGGGATTATGCAAGATGCAAGACCAAAAATTGTTGACACTCCATTGACGTTCATTTTTAGGAGATAGTTGCGATGTCTTTGCTAGCATTTTTCGGTTGAAAGGCAGCCGATACATGGAATATGGGTAAGTGTCATTGCACAGCCCTTGGATTATGCAAGATGCAAAACCAAAGATCTTGGACACTCTGTTGAGGCTCATTTATAGGAGATAGTTGCGATGTCTTTGTTAGCAGTTTTCGGTTGGAAGGGGGCCGATACATGGAATATGGGTATGTGTCGTTGCACAACCACTGGATTAAGATGCAAGACCAGAAATTGTTGACGCACCGTGGATGCTCATTTTTAGGAGATAGTTGCAATGTCGTCGCTAGCATTTTTGGGTTGAAAGGTGGCCAATACGTCAAATGTGGGCAAATATCATTGAATAACCCTTGGATTATCCAAAATGCATGACCACAAACTGTTGACGCTCCGTTGGTGTTCATTTCTAGAATGGGGTAACCAGCGTGTTGCTTTCCATTTGGCGTATGACAACAACCTGAAAACTTACATTTGAAGGCTTCGACTATGCCGCCTTTTGATTGCTGATTGTCAAAGACTCAACCTTATTGACTCTTTGTTGATGCTCAGTTTAAGGAGATATTAGCGTTGTCGTCCCTGGCATATTTGCCTAGAATGGCTGCCAGTACTCTGATTATGAGTGAGAGTTATTGCCCAGTGTTTGGATTATCCAAGATGCATGACGAAAAATCATTGACGCTCCGTTGACACTCATTTCTAGGGTGTGGCAACTAGCGTTGAACTTGTCCTTGTAACTATAGAAACGTCCACTACATTCACTTTGTCAGGATGTGACTATGTGGCCATTTGATTGCTAAAAGCGAAAGACTATGAATCATTGACGCTCAGTAGACGCTCACATTACACATAGTCTAACAGTCATTGTAAGCTCAATTCTTGTAGTCCAAGTGTATAATTGGATTATTGACAACCGATATATCCTTTCTGCGTATTATTATTTGCATCCAGATGCTTTGTTGCCCCTGACTATCTGACAGACTACTACATGCGTGATATGCGCATTAAATAACGTAGCCATATTACATTCCAGCGCTGTCGGCTGGCAATTTGCGGCATGCAGATCCAGCCATTATCTTTTGATCAATATCGCCTGAGTGTCCCACCATTCCTGATCCAGCTCCTTCTCCTCGATTTCGATGACCTACCATAAGCAATTTCCAAAACCTCGACCATGTGGCCAAGCGCTAAGCGGAGAGTTATGTAGTTGAATGCATGAAGGATTGCAGCATGATGGTTGTCATGCATGCAGGTTCGTATTGCACTTTGACCGCTCCTTCTATGACTTGTATGACATCACGTACTTAAAAGTTGTTGGTGAATTTTGTCGCTAATTTACGTTTTGCTTTCGCACTTGACGGTGACAGGGATGACAATAACTGGCATATTGTTCATCAAATAGCGTGATTTGGATTTGACCACGTTCGAATGGTGCGTATGACCCTTGCAGATGCACAAATGAATTATCATGTCTCACAATTTGGTCACTGAAATCAAGACAAAGTTGACACGTAGCAAAATAAGAATGCAAATTGCTTTCACAGTAATACGTCATCAAAAATATCAATTTGCCTATCTATTCCTCCGCAGACACAGGAGCTGTCACCATGTCTTCATCCGAATGCGATATCAATATGGTAGATAGCTCGGGAGGCAATATGCAGTGGTAAAATGTTACAGGTTCGAGTGGCATCACATAGTTAATCTGCGACAACTCGGACGGCGCGCCAGGCGGGAGAGATGATATCAGTTCCGGCGGCTGTGGTTTCCCTGCACCCAGTCCCACATGGCGACTTTCTGGTCGAGATGTATCTCGCAGCATTCGCGATATTTCGGGGACGAGATCAGGAGTCTCTATAAGCTCTCCAAATGTTGTTGGGGGAGGTGCTGCTGCAACTTGATCCATTTGGGACTTAATGACTGGTGGAACGTTCAATTCGGTCATTGCGTACTTTGTATCTGTTTTGCAGAAGTAGTCGGCCGCGTCCCCCCATCCTGGTTGTGTCAATTTGTGAAGCTTCGTCTGCTTCTGCCAAAACCTCTCCATCCGGTGTTGAACCGTTTTGGAGATTGTGCCCATCGCCAAGCCGGGTTCATCATCTTCGCTCAGCTTGCCCTGCCCTGTATCTTCGTCATCTTCCACATTTGCCTCATTCTCCTCCTCATCGTTGGAACTTGGAAGATCGCTCAGACTGTCTCCAATAGCATTCAGCATCTCTTCAAATGTCTTTTCAGGCTTTCTGGTGGTCAATCCCGCCTGTTCAACATTGCTCATATCTTCTTGCTTCTGCTTAATCTCTGTCTCTGCGTCTTCAACTCCCTTTCTTGCCACCGCAGTCACTCTCTCCACATAATCCTCCATCCATTGCGCTTTCTCTTCATGGCTTGGAAAGTGCTTTTCTCGTGTTTTCTCCGCTGCTAGCTTCTTTTTGGATCGCAAGCTACGCAATGCTCCGAGGGCTCGGACCCTTTCTGTCTCCAACCCGCTCTTCCCTTCATCCGGTTGATGACGTCTTTGGGTGGACTGCTTTGTCGATTAGCCATATTTGCCTGCCGGAAGAGGGGAAAGGGTCTTTTCCGCAGCATTGACCATTGTATTTTGTGTTGACTGTTATTGGGAGAGATGTTGGATTTTGCAATGTATGGACCATATGGAGGCAAGCTGCGTCTTGTATGTCAAGGTTGGTACCCTTGATTAATGTGAACAAAGCAAATTCTGTGTTTTGACCATCGCTGAATTGGGAATAGTCATGATAACGGTACAAGATGACTCGACTTTTAGCATGGGTTTCATGTACTTTCCCAGTGATCTCGTGAGACAAACGTCACCCGACGTCCTTTCGGTCGGAGAATTTCCTGTTTATATCTAACATCAATGAGATATCTGCTGTCGTACACTTCAATTTATCGCTGGATCAAACATACAACATCGGACCGACTCTCTACAAATCGTGGGATTGTTGCAAACCCCTGCAACCTGCAGCTATATGCAGGGGGATTCATCATGAGTAGAACGTCCAAGTTGGTGGTCGCTCAGTCTATTTTGAATTGAAGCTAACTATATATTCCTCAGAACTTCCCACATCTTTTGGTTATCATCTTTCTCTCCTTTTCCACACCAGCAATGCATCGCTACACAAATCCCTCAGACAGGTGAGAGCAGATCCCAATCGAGCGAAACGACGGGCGCTCCATACAATGCGTCAATGGCAGCGACACAGCAAAAATGCAGACACGAGTTAGTCCACCGTGAAACTGCCAATTTAGGCACCCAAAATATGACACTGGACACACATTCGCAAATTGTCCGTGAAACGAGATGCAGCACAAACAAGATTCATCATGCAATAGGATGAGAGTATGTCCTTATCATGGTACATGGCCGTCAATTGATCACATAATAAACAGCGGGTATACAGAGGGAGCTACGTGACGAATGGATTGCTGCCTGTAACAGGAAACCCCAACGGTCAACGAAGGCCGTTGTCTGCACAGTGCGGAAAATTGAACATCGCAATGTTGTCAGCTGGGGAATTTTTGCGGACAAATTTCGTGATAAGCGTCCCTGTGAATGGACGAAAAAGGCTTTAAACACCTTGGAGGAGGCTACAGAGGTGTATATGGTAGAGGTAATTGCCAATTCTCACTTTTAGAAGCTGCACCAAATTTGTTGTAGGTTTTCAACATGTCTGCTACTATGGCAAGGCAAGGAGGTCGGGTACAGCTAGAACAGACAGACATGTGCCTTGCCATGAATATTGTCAAAATGGGCAAAGGAGGGTATTTGTAAGCCGCAAGAAATGAAACGCAACACCTGATCATGAAACCTCGTGCAGAGGTCCGAGAAGAGAAGAAGCAGGGTGTTGAATTTCCGGGGCATAGAAAAGCGAAAGCTGCGATATAATGACACCTGGCAATGCTTTATGACAATCTGACTGACAACTGCCTTCCTTGCCAAAATGACCCAGCGAAGAATCCATGGACACGCTGGAGCCACAAAGGAACGGGTGGACCAACTCAAGTCCGGCGCAAACAGCCAACACCAGAACAAATGGCACCTCCACCCGAAACGCCACCTGTGCCACCTGGTGACAATCATGGAGCCCAAAGTTCCCTCATCACGATTCTGGCTGCCGGAGATGTATATATACCTACTCTGCTTCCGAGAGATCAATTGTGGAATCAGGATGCATCTACGGGGGATAGCAAGCACGATGAATATTTTATTCCAGATTTGCGAACTGATTACGGAACATCCACTGGTTAGTATGCTATCTGCCGCATGGAAATACATCTAACATCCATTTTGCAGACGACAGCAGCCGATTGAGTGAAACTGCAAGTGGAAACGATCATGGATCGTAAAGAAAATGATTTTTAGGTGGAATATTATCTACAATTACCAAACACTTTATAGTATGTTTTAAAGAATCTATTTCTATGTATTATTACAGAACAATGTAGTGATAAAGAAGATAGTTCATGAAGACTATAGAAATGCTGTCAAAACACCATTAATGATATATTCTGCCAAATGAAATGATTGTATATTGTGGATATGCCCATGGCAAAATGAGCGTCAACGGAGCATCAACAATTGTTGGTCCTGTAAGTTGGGTAATAAAAACGTGACTTGGTAGTAATTACACATAATGGAAGTGTTGCCATCCTTTATAGGCAGAAAAGAAAGCGAGACGCTCCCTGCCCCATCTTGAAAATAAGTGTCAACGGAGCATCAACAATTTTTGGTCCTATAAGTCGCGTAATAAAAACGCGATTTGGTCATGAATTCACATAATGGAGGTGTTGCCATCTTTTATAGGCCAAAGAGAATGCAACACGCTCCCTGCCCCAGCTTGAAAATGAGCGTCAACAGAGCATCAACGATTTTAGATCTTATTAGTCTGGTAATTAAAACGTAATATTGTTGTGGTTATACATAACGACAGTGTTGACAACCTTTATAGGCGACAAAGAATGCGATACGCTCCCTGCCCCATCTTGAAAAAGAGCGTCAACAGAGTGTCAACGATTTTTGGTCCTGTAAGTCGGGTAATAAAAACACGATTTGATATAGATTACACATAATGGAATTGTTGCCATCCTTTATAGGCAAAAAAGAAAGCGACACGCTCCCTGCCCCATCTTGAAAATGAGCGTCAATGGAGTGTGAACGATCTTGGGCCTTTGATCATGGTTGATCGAAGCGCACTGTGGCTGTTAAAGTCCCTATACTCAGTTTTGGCCGTTTTTGTAGTCTAAAACACTCATGAACACTATGGTGCACTTTGTAAATGAAATAAGTTGTTACTGTTACGGAGGCTATTGCGGGAATACCACTTGCTTATTTGCTTATAAAGGATGCCAACCACTTGTTTATAGATACATGCGATTAAGCGCCACTTAGATTACCCATGATGCAAGACCATCAATTGTTGAGGCTCCATTGACGCTCATTTTCAGGATGGGGCAGGGAGTGTCTCTCTACTTGTTCTCTATATAAAGGCTGTCAATACATCAGAAAATGACTATGCCGTACCATAGTAAATATTTTGTAATTAACAGTAGGGTATCTGAATGAGACCATAAATAGAAAAACCCGAAACGCAGAACCAGAGATTGGAACCGACTGGTCTAGACGAACCCTGCTAAACCCACGGGTTGTCAGGTATGGGTCAGGGTTTGGCCCGCCAAGAGGCAGCGGGTTGGGTATTTGGTCGGGTCCACAACCAAACTGACCCATTTGTACATTCCAAGCCCTGACCCGTTGCTAACACTAGCTGAATCGCAAAGCCGAGAGCAGTAATATTCTAGCAATGGTTGCTCTCATCCAGTTAAAATTTATACATCTTGCCAAATAATGCATATTGCCTGCTATACCTTTGTTTATTAACCAACCTTCCTACATGACTGCTCAATATTCTCCCATAATACTGCTCTACATGATATCCTCGGTCACACTACATAATGAACTTGGTGAAAAAAACGTTGACGCGTTCTGGCCTACTTTTGCTTGATCACCTTATTCCTCCATGTTTCCATTATATTGACCGTGATCAAGGTCTTTTCAGCCTTCTACTTTGACTGTTGTATCGGCTGAATCAATCCGGGAACATTTGGTGCGGCACTTACATTCCGCTGCTCCGTGGTCTCTGAATCCTCACTGCCGTTGTCCACTTCCATATCTGATTCATTGTATGCATCCCAGTTGTCTTCGCTGTCGGTGGGATTATCCAAGTCCCCATTCCAGTTGACACAATTTTCAGTGTCTGAAATGCGTTCAGGTGAACTATCCTCGTCACTTTTGGCAGGATGGCGGTCAATTCATTTGATTTGGCGGACATTCAATACTCCAGTTCGTCTGCCAGGGAGGTCCTTTGGGCACAAACCTGGTGGCACAGGTGATCTTTCCGACAATTCAAATGCAGCCACACCAACATGTTGAAAGTGTGACCAGGATGCTTTGACGATCTCTTCAGTATTTGAAATGTATCCTACGGCTGTCATTTGTTTATTTTGAGCACGAGATTCCTTCTGGGTAGCTTGTGGGTTTCGGCTGCCCTGCCACCTCCCCACAAAGGCGTGGACCTTGGCCATTCGATGCAACTTGTCTTGCTTTGCATCTCTGTGCATCTCCGTGTCGATATCAGTACTGATAGGATCCAATACTGGATGGCCGCCAGCCAGTATTCCGTTATTGGCTCGAGTGAACTGCCTTACTGCGACCTTTTCCCGAATGGTCTCACCTGGGGTTTTTGACTACCTCCACGAAATCTCATCTCGCCCAGGGGAAAAACTGGCCTCCACTCCGACACCGTGAGGTATGATAGAGAATATATCGCGTGCCACATTCAAGAGATCGGCGTACTTGCAGTGCATTTGTTTCTGCAGCCACCTGCAGTCACAAATATCCGGTAACCAAAATGGACTCCTAATTTCCATTGGGTCGGAGTGGTAATCATTAAGAATCGGAGTAATTTGCCCCCCGTTCTATGGAAATTGAGTAGGTGAATTCAAAATGAGGCTTTTGGCTGCCAATAAGCGTGTTGCACGATCGCTTTGTCCAGGTGTCATTTCAGCATTGTTGTTAGACATTAAGTATTCTCCATCATCGCTGGACAAATCATCTAGATCATACGATTATTCACCAGATCTAGAAGCCATTGTGGAGGAGGCGTGTTTGTTGTTCGGTATGCTTTCGAGTTTTGTGACCGGCAATGGTCTATGTTTGGCGCAGTATTCGTACTCCACATACTTCAGAAAGCGCTCCTGGTATTGGGTAGTATAAGAAGTCTCGTCTTCAGGATTAATATCCATTCCCTTGTCCCAGTTCCTCAATGATCGCAACTTGCGGAAAGGATCAAGGATAGGTGCCGAAATGAGAAGCATACCAGTCGTTGTGGGCACTTCAGTATAATCTTTTGACATCTTCTGCTGCGCAAACTTCACAGCAAAGTATAAATCTTCCTTCCATTGTGTCTTCTTCTTGCCCAAAGCTCACATCACGCGATCCATGTAATCAAACGTGTCATTGTAGACAGTGATGACGTGATGTGGAGTAACAGTATGCCGTTTCGACATCCACAGGGTCCAGTACCGGAATGGCCGTAAAACTTCCATGACATGCTTGACAATGGTCCACTCATCCTGTGTGGTGAAGAGTGGCCAGAAATCGCTGTATTTTGGGTTCTTAAGCTGCTCCCACGTGAATTCAGGTAATTGGTAGGCATGCTTGAGCCTCTCCAGCTTCGAGTTCCAACGTGTCTTCACATCCATAATGGGTAGTACTGTGATGCGGACTTTGGCTTTTTGACAGTCAATGCGCTCGTTTTGATCACCAGGGGTCAGCGTAATCAATACAGCAAGCATTCTCTGCTATATGAAGGACAGTTTCAGGACTTTCAAAATATCTCGAAATAAGTACATTCTCAATGATCTTTGCTAAACCTGGTCTCATGGCCGACACCATATTGATTCTACCATTGCCCTCTTCTCGAAGTCTTTGACTCTTCCCAATGTGTGTGGTTTCATTCCTTCCAAATTGCTGATCGCGCTCATGAGCTTCCCAAGACTTGGTGCGGCCTTTTACACCAAAACTGCTCATGAATGCACCCAAAGCAAGCTGAATGACATGCCCCATGCATGGTATGTTGTGTCTCAACGCGGGCCACTCAATTCCGGAGGCCTCAAAGGTAGTTTGTGAATCATGAGTCATCGAGTAATTTGAGGAAGCGTTATCAGTTGCAATTCCAAGTACACGGCTGTCATTCAGCTCAAAACAATCAAGAACATCCCTCAAATGTCCGGCTAGCCATGCTCCCATATGTAGACCCTTGACCTGTAATCCTTAATGAGATTTCGAAATGGGAAAAGAATGGGCTATCAACCTCATCGAATGCCAGTTGTGCTTCATGCAACGCCCAATTTCAATCCATATAATACGCCATGACCGACGGTATTGCTATTTTGTTCGTCGATGTCCATCCAGCTAAAGCTAAACTAACTTAGTTTCTTGCCGGCAATTGCTTCTTAATTGCATCCACTGTCAGTGTATATTTCCTCCGGCTAATATTGCTCAGGGTTCTGGCTGACGGTACCACCGACTCGCTGCGTGATGCATTGTATGAATGTCATAGCTCCACGGTTGATATCATGTTCCATGGAATGTGAGCCGAAACAAATTATACCATGAGGTAGTGATTCCAGGTTTCTTGGTGAAATTCGGCAGTTTGAAAGCCCTTTGCTGCCAGTTTAGAGCATTTCGTCTGTCAACTCAGTAAGTATACGTTGAACCGAAATATTAAATTTGAATTTCCTTTGCGATTATACAATCGGAATACCTCGACTTCCGTGCCTCTTGAGTATGTCCAAAGCTGTTTCATCGACCGTTGAACTTGTTGATTCGCTTACTTCTGACACTGTGAATTCATTCAACTTTGCAATGTGCGCTTTTGCCAGCAAGTGTTTGCCCAATGAGCTGGTCCCATGTTCTGATGGATGGCGAAGAACTTGATGACAAACGATACATATGATGACAGGGCTGCCGGTCTCCTCAATTCCGCAGTGTAAATAGAATCGCCCCAAAGGTGCATGTCTAGAATTATTCCAAGAAATAGGCCGCTTTGAGCCTACATTCATTGAAGCCCACAAAGCATTGATGATGATTTATAAAGTAAGGTTGCTTAAATCACGAATAAAAACACGTTCATTTATTGAAGGTATTATAACCTCTAGCAACAAGGTATTGAAAGATTTTATATCTGTTATCGCAGTGGGAAACTGAATTCTGGGTAATTCGACCTGAATGACTGTCAAAAGATGCGTTATAGTCGGGTAGAATGCTGTTTCTTAAATATTAACTTTAGAGCTACCAGAAAGAGAAAAGACAGACCTGGGAGACATCGCATGCATAGTTGTGAAGTTGAATACAAGGACATGCAAAGACGAGGCAGTAGCGATATTATCACTAGCATTTTTACCCCTCAAGGCAGCTGATAGTACGATTATGGGTCAACGCCGTTGCATTGCTGTCTGATTATCCAAGATGCAAGCCCAAGAATTGTCGACACTCTGTTGACGCTCGCTTTTAGTAGGAGGTAGTAGCGATATCGTCACTAGCATTTTTGCCTATAAAGGCGGCCAATATTATGATTATGGGAGTATGCCGTTGCACAGCCCTTGAATTATGCAGCATGCATGACGAAAAATTGTTGACGCTCCGTTGACACTCATTTTTTGAATGTGTTAGCGATATCATCGCTGACCTTCGTGCCCATAAAGGCAGCCAATAATGTGATTATGGGAGTATGCCGTTGCAAAGCCCTTGAATTATCCAAGATGCATCACCAAAAATCTTTGACACTTCGTTGACACTCAGTTTCAGGAGGTAGTTGTGATATTGTCACTAGCATTTTTGCCTATAAACGTGGGCAATATTATGATTATGGGAGTATGCCATTGCACAGCCCTTGAATTATCCAAGATGCATCGCCAAAGATCATTGACACTCCGTTGACGCTCATTTTCAGGAGGTAGTAGCGATATCGTCACTATGATTTTTGCCTATAAAGGCGGCCAATATTATCATTATGGGAGTATGCCTTTGCACTGCCATTGAATTATCCAAGATGCAAGACCAGTAATTGTTGACGCTCTGTTGATGCTCAATTTTAGGAGGTGGTAACGATATCATCGCTGGCCTTTGTGCCCATAAAGGCGGCTAATAATGAGATTGTGGCTTAATACTGTCACACAGCCCAGTGATCATCCAAGATGCGAGACCAGAAATCGGTGAAGCTCTGTTGACACTCATTTCTAGGATGGGGCAACGAGCATATTGCTTGACTTTCTATGTCTAAAGCCGGCCAATAACTCTTCTTCGGATTGATGTGACTATGCAATCCTTTGATTGCCGACATAATCACACTAAAATCGTTGACGCTCCGTTGATGCTCACCTTAGAGACATACTAACAGTCATTCAGTGAGCAATCATTTTGCCTAAAATTCATAGCATCATTTTTGACAGCCAATAGACCGTTTCAAGGTGTAATCATTTGCGTTCAAAAGCATCGAGGGCTGTCAGTTTCTGAGAGACCATTGTTCACTTCATCAGTCCGACAAATGACATAGCTCCTTCGCATTTTGGCGCTTTCTTCCTGTATGTTATGGCATACGGATTCATGTATTAAAGTTAGACATATAGAGCCCGATTTCCTGACCATTCTTTTTCCAGCTCATTTTCCTTGATTTCCATGACGTACTATAAGCAATTGTCGAATTCCCGACCATGTGCAGCAGGTCTGAGCGCAGAGTTATGCAGTTAGCTGCATGGACTAATGCAGCATGACGGCTGCCACTCATCCAGGTTCAGATCACACACTGAGCGCTTATATGACGTCACTCACTTAAATTTTCTTCGTAAATTGTGTTTCTATTTTAGGTTTTGCTTTCTAATTTAATCATAACAGGCAAGTCGATATTGAGTTTGCTGGCCGTCTACCAACCAGATGTGGAGTCGAGAACTTTCGCATGGCCCGTACGACCCTTGCAAACACACTGATGAAATATTATGTCTCACAATTTGGTCACTGAAATCAAGCAAAAGCTGACACGTAGCAAAGTAGGTACACAATTTGCTTTTACAAGAGATAGGGCTTCAAAATAAGCTGTTTCACTATCTATAACTCCGGTGACATGGGAGCCGTCACCATATCTTCATCCGTATCTCATTTCTATATCGTAATTGACTAGGGATGTCTTATGCAGGGGTAAACGCTTACGGGTTCAACAGGCTTCGCACTCTAAATTAGTGTCAAATCAGGAGCCACGTCGTCCGAACGAACCGGTAGGAATTTGTGAGACTGTAGTATCTCTGAACCCCGCAGCATATGACCACTTTATGGTCCAGAAGTCACCGCCGGAATTTGCGATTGTCTGCGGACGATATCAACAGTCGGCATATGCTCTCCAAATGTCGTGGGGGTGGTGTGGCTGCAGTCGTGTCTATTTGGGGCTTGATGAATGCCGGAACCTTCACTTCGGCAGTCCTATTGTTCATATCTCTCTCACTGAAGTAGTTGGCGGCATCTCCACATCCCGGTTGCGTCAATTCATCAAGCCTCATCTACCTCTGCCGAAATCTCTCCATGCGGTAGTGTACTGTTCCGGTGATTGTGCCCATCACCCAGCCCTGTTCATTATCATCACTCAGCTTGCCGAGCTCTGTATCATCTTCATCATCTTCCTCGTCTTCCCCATTCTGCTCATCGTCGGAACTTGCAAAATCACTCAGACTGTCTCCTATAGCATGCAACATCTCTTCAAACGTTGATATGGGCTTTGTGGTTGTCGCCCCTGCCCTTTCAGCCGTATTCATATCTTTAAGATCTTGCATAATCGCTGCCTCTGCGTCTTGAACTCGCTTTCTTGCCACAGTGGTCTCTCTATCCACATAATCCTCAATCCATGTCTCTTTCACTTCATTGCTTAACATGTGCGTTTCCCGTCTTTGGTCTGCCAACAGGTTCTTTTTCGATCGTAAGCTGCATAATGCTCCCAACGGTCAGACCCTTTCCGCCTCCAGGCCTCTTTTGCCTCCATTCGCTTGATGACGTCGATGTGTGGAGTGCTTTGTCAATTTGCTATATTTGCCCATCGGAAGTGGAGCAAATTTCTTTGTCGGAGCATTGACCATTGTATCGTGTGTTGACCATGTTGTTGGGCGAGATGTTGGATGTTGCAAGATATGGACCACATGGAGGCAAACAGTGGCTTTTATGTCAAGGTTCGTATGTTTGTTCAACTCGAACAAAGCGAAATCTGCGTTTTGACAGTCATTTCATTCGGAATAGTAATGCTAACCGTACATCATGGCTTGATAGTTAGCGAGTGTTTCGTGTAAGATCTGGGCAATGTGTTCAGACAAGCATCACCAGACGTCCTTTCCGTCGAAGAATTTTCTGTTTATATCTATCAAACATGAGATATCAGCTGTCGTTCACTTCAATGTATCCCTGCAAACAAACAAACAAACAACATCGGACCAACTTACTGCAAATCGCGGGACCTTTGGAATCACCTGCAACTTGCAGCTATACCCAGCTGCATAAAACTTGAGTAGAATGTGCAAGTTGACTGTCATTCATTCCATTGTGACTTGTAGTTTACTATATATTCCTCACGACTTTCCACTTGTCTTTATCATCTTCCTCACCTTTCCCACAACTGCGAGTATGGCTCCACAAACACCTCAGCCCTTGGGATTGAATCTGAATTGAGCTGAATGACGGGCGCTTCATCGTATGCGCCCCTGGCTGAGACACAGCAGCAACACAGACACCAGTTAGTCCACCGTGATGCTGCAATTGCGGCCACCAAAAGTATGGCCCGGGACGCACATTCAACAATTGTACGTAAAACCGGACATTGCAATAATAGGAAGCAGCATGCAATTGGGTGTGAGTATCTCCATATTGATGTAGAAGATGGTCAACTAACAATAAAATGTACAGATGGGGTATGTAGAGAGCTTCGTGACAAATTCATCGCTGCCCGCAATGGCAAACCTCCATGGTTGATGAAGGCATTTGTCCGCATCGTGTGCAAAATGGGACATCATGATGTCATCAGCTCTGGGATTTTCGCGTATGAATATTGTGATAAAGGTCCCCGGGAGTGGACAAAACAGGGTTTAAAGACCTTAGGGAAGGCTATGGAGTCGTATATGGTTGAGGTAATAGCCGAATCCTCTTTTTAGAAGCAGCAACTAATTTCTTGTAGGTTTTCAACATGTCTGATACTATGGTGACCCAACAGGGTCGGGTCCATCACGAACAGTCCGACATGCGCCTTGCCTTGAATATGGCCAAAATGGGCAAAGAGGGGTTTTCACGCGCCGCAACAGAGGAATGGCAACCACTACTTAAGAAACCTCGCACCGAAGTCTGAGAAGAGAAGAAGAGGGGTGTTGTGTTTCCCGGGCATAACGAGGTGAAGGCTGCGATAGAATGACACATGGCAATGGTTTATTGAAATCAAACGGACGGCTACCTTCCATGCCAGAATGGCACATTGAAGAATTCCCGGACACACGGGAGCGCAAAGACACGGGTGCACTTCCGGCAGAACCGGAGGAACCTCCACCCACAACGCCACCTCAGCCCGGAATGTCTCCTGCACCACCAGGTGACACTGATGGAAATGAAAGTTATGAAATAGAAGGTATGCCATCCAGGTGTGTGTATATACATTCTCTGCATTCCAACACTCAATATTTCAATCATAATGCATATGCCAAGGATTGCAAGTGCGATAAAGATGTTATTTCAGATTTGCTGAGTACACTATCTGCTGCGTGGAAATACCTCTGACATTGATTTTGAAGACGACAGCAGCCTTTTGAGCGAAACTGAGAGTAAAGACGAGAATTGATTGAAAAGAACGGCAGTTTTGAGTATTATCATTATCTACAATTAGCGGACACTTTAAAGTATATTTTAAATAATATATTTATATGCACAATTAAAGAACAATGTAGTGATAAATGAAAATGTTCATGAAGAGGATAGAACGACTGCCAAAACACAGTTATTAATGGTCCATGCCAAAGTGAATGGTTGCATAATGCGGATATGCCTATGGAAAAATGAGCGTCAACGGAGCATCAACAATTTTTTGTCCTGTAAGTCAGGTTATCAAAATGTGAATAAGTCATTGTTATCTATAATCATCATATTGGCCGCCTTTATAGGCCAAAGAGAATTCTACACTCTCCCTGCCCCATGTTGACAATGAGCATCAACAGAGCGACAATGATTTTTGGTCTTGAATCTTGGGTAATCTTGGTGGTCAATGATTGCAGTCATCTATAAACAATGTTTTGGCAGCCTTTATAAGCTGATAAGCAAGAGATGGTCCCGTGACAGCCTCCCAGACAATTGCAACTTAATTGGTTTTCAATGCTGCAACTCAGTGATCCTGAATGTTTTAGCCTATATAACCGGTCAAAACTCCATATATAGACATTAGCGGCCATCTTGCGCTTTGATTAACCATCATGCAAGGCCAAAAATTGTTGACGCTCCGTTGACGATCATACTCAAGATCGGACGGGGAGCGTGTCACTGTCCCTTTGGCCTCCAAAGGCAGCCAATACTGCGCTTATGCATACCAAAGAACAAATCACTCTTCAGTTACCTGACATACAAGGCTAAAAATCGTTGATGCTCCGTTGAGGCTCGTTTTCAAGATCAGACAGGGAGCATGTCGCTTCCTCTTTGGCCTATAATGGTGGCCAATACTACGCTTATGTATAACAAAGACCAAATCACTCTTCAATTACCTGTCTTACAGGACTAAAAATTGTTGACGCTCCGTTGACGCTCATTTTCAGAATGGGGCACCAAACATGTCACGTTCTCTTTTGGGTGGAACTATGGCCAATACCTCATTTATGATTGTCTGAATACAATTGCCACCTAGATTACCCATGATGCAAAACCAAAACTCATTGACACGCCTTTGACAATTATGTTCAGGATGGGGCAGGGAGCGTGTCTCTCTTGTTTATAGTTATAAAGGCAGCTGATTCACTCGAAAAGGACAATGATGTACCAGAGTCAATATTTTGCAATTAGCACTAGGATATCTAAATGCGACCATAAATAGCAAAAGCCGAAACACAGAACCGGAGATTGGAACCGACTGGTATAGCCAAACCCGGCAAAACTTGTGGGTTGACTGGTCCAGGTCCGGGTTTGGCCCGCCATGACGCAGAGGGTCGGGTTTTTGGACGGTTCTGGAACTGAACTGATCAGTTTTTGAGTTCTGAACGTGGACCGCTGGTGGGTTACCCGGACCCGTTGCTAACACTCCACATGGCGGTATTGTCATTCAGACTGCAAGAGTAAACTAACAGTGAACCCCATTGATTCTGTGAATGTGCTGACAATCAACTTAGCTACCAAAAAAGATGTTTCTGCATCGTTCGCTATCAGGTGTCATGGCATTAACCTTCTCCCAGAACTCAACGCATAATTTCACATGATGACAATATATGTCCCACTTTACCAATGTGGTGGCACCAGAGTGTGTCTAACTTGCTGCAACTAGTGTTAGCAACTGTTCCGGGCTACCCGACTGCGGTCCTGGTTGGAACCTAAACCAAGACCCCGGGCCAGGTTATGTACGGTGAAGGGAACCGAACCACATGACTAGCGCTGGGTTCTCACCGGGACCTGACTGAAAACCTGTGGATTTTGACTGGGTTGAAACCGGACCATGGTTCAATTTTGTGGTTTCTACAATTGTCGCTCCAATTAAGTTTTTGAGTTCTTATTGTATCATGACATGGTCTATACGTAAAAGATACAGTTTTAGGAGCTGTTTCACCCGGTGTTCTCCAATTTGTACTCTGATCAATATTCGTTGAGTCGCTATGAAATAACACTCAAAATCACACCCAAATCGCAGGTTTTCAACACCTACACAACAAATCTTGCTCATATTCAGAATTGGAGACCAGCAGGTGAAAGAGCTCCGAAAACTGCATCATTCACGTATAGATCATGTCACAATACAATCAGAACTCAAAAACTCAATTGGAGCGAAAATGCTGGGCTTGGAAGGGCCAGGTTATCTAGTGGAAACCGGCCCAAAAGCAATGGTCTGGGTGTTTCGTGTGGTAAGACCCATTGCACTGGTTCCATTCCGGTTCCAACCCTAACTCAGAACTGTTCCAGCGGTTTCGAACCATTGCTAACAATCACTGCAACAGCAGCAAAGCATTTCTTGGACAACTTAGCTGGTTGCCGTTTCCTCCACGGGACATTTGAAACACATACATAAAAGTGTACACAGAACACCATTTTGGACACACGTATCTAACATTGAGTAGACAAAGATAGTGATCTATTCAAACAATGGGAAAGTATCCCACCAGAGATGCAAAAACAGATCCTGGCTATACATATGGACAGGATCGATGCGATCAATGGTCAAGATCAGAAGGCACCTGCTGCCACACAGTGGGATCCAGAGACGGTAATTGACACTCAGGATGTATAGCTGCTCATGCATATAGTATATATTTAATTTGACAGATTATTATTAGAATACAATGCATTTAAAACTAACTAAAATTCATTCCACCTGAATATGATTCCAAAATCATGTTTAGAATGGCAATTGGTGAGATAGATGTATAGACTCTAATTATACACTGTGAGTCCTGACAAGGTCAAAATGATAGCATATCAATCCTCTGCCAAGACTAGGGCCATAGCATGAGAAGCCTATAACAAGATCAGTGCAGCTGTACATATGGATTCTGACAGCTGACAATGGGCTCTGACAAGACCAGGGCGACAGCATGTAGAGCCTCTGACAAGATCACACTGACTACTCTGACAAATGACTGTGAGTTCTGACAAGACATTGCGAATGCACATGTAACCTCTGCCAAACTATCCATAGTGCAGATCTAGCATACATGATTGCCTCATGTCAGGCCCAAACACTCTCACTAGTATCACCCCGAGAGCACTTAGTTTGTACACCAAAGTAAAAGGGTCAGGTAGAAATACTACTATAAGCATACCATGCGTTACGCGTTTGTTATCCGCATTACATACAATGTCCCTGGGCTGAATCCCATTATCCACCATATGGCTGTTATGGGAGACTACTGGAGGTTATATAGATTACCATAAATTACATGTACTGAAATGACTTTTTCCCAACGTATCTATCTCTCCATGTAATGATTAAGAGTTAACGCTGGGTAAAGTATACGCTGAGTACTGCATTATTCCAAGATTGACTGTCTCCTGCTCCCAGCCAGTCTCTCATCTCTCATCTCTCATATGTCGGTGGACCTTGTTGTAGTCGACTCTCTACATTCCCTCAATTACGGGTCAACCTATGAATAGAGTCTCAGCTGCGGTCGCGCCTCCCTTCCAATTACCACTTCCAGATCAATCACCTACAAGATATCCTCCAATCTCGATTGATCAAGGCCTCCAAGTGAATCTCCGAACTCACTTGATTATGACCTCCAAGTTCAAACAATCACAGCCTCCAAGTGCATCTCCCAACTCACACGATCTTGGCCCCCAAGTTTGCAAAATCAGGACTTCCAAGTGCATCTCCAAAGTTGCTCGATTACTGCCTCCAAGTACATCTCTGAGGCACTATATCACGGCCTCCAAATGCATCACCAAACTTGCTTGATCATGGCCTCCAAGGGCATCTGCAAACTTGCTCAATTACTGCCTCCAAGTGCATCTCCTGGTTCAACTTGATCTCGGCCTCCAAATGCATCTCTAAACTCACTTGAATGCAGCCTCCAAGTTCATCTCCCAGTTTACATGATCACAGCCCCCAAGTGCATCTCCAAGTTCTCTCAATCGGCATCTCCAGGTGCTTCTCCGATCATACTCCAGTACCATCTGCACCCAGAGAGACGATATGAATATATAGAGAGAGACTTTGATAGAGTATACATGCCATTATATGATGTAGCAAATGTTGTGACTGTAACAAAGATGAATCTGATACTTGAAATACCTTGTGGTTATGGAACCCTAAGAACCTCTGCTGTGAGAATAAGGCACAAAGTCTCCCACAAAGCTGTGCAGAGGTCTCAGCTGCTCTCAAAGTCTCCCACAGACCTGAGCAGAGGGCTCAGCTGCACCACAATGTCACTATCCTATAAGTCAAATCTCATCATCCTGAATGCACCTCCATAACTTCAGGTGCTTTCAGGTGCATCTGAGAATACTCATGCATAGTCTGTGAGCACTTTGCTTAGCTCCAGGGGGGCCTAGGAGCATCTGGAAGTACATAGAAGCACTGGTGAGGTGGACCGGAGAGTCAGGGAGGTTTCCGTGTGGCTTCTGAACCGATTTACATGTTGCTGATCAACCTGGGGTGAAGACTTGAGATCACTTCTTTGCAGGCATAGTGGGAAAAGTAACTCCTGGCTGCTGGTAGTCAATTGGTAGGTAGTTCAATGTGGTGATCAGATCATATGGTGACAGCATGTTTCTTAATGTTTGCAGAGTATATGCTGGAAACTTGTTCAGAGTGTATCTCCATGAAAACTAAGTACGCTACATTAAGAGTAGTATCAAATGAAGTGCAAGAATGAGTATATGAAGCCTATAAGTGGTGGGAGCAGAGATAGATTGTTGTTGCAGAATTTAGGTTGCTCTTAGCAGTGTAGTTGACTTCTTTTCCAGGCTTTATATGATATCATGCAGTAATCAAGCATCACATCACGTGCTGTACTACATAGTACGCATCTATCATATACTTCATCACGCCAAACATACTTGAGCCTGAACCGAGGCCATCGGATTGCAAAGTTATAGGACACGTAATAGGGTTAGCACTTATCACGTGCCCCATAACTTTGCGATCCGACGAGTACTAGGCTTCATTTTCACTCCTACCCAATTCCTTGTACCTTCCATACACCACCACTGAACATGATATAATATTGAATAATTGGATCGGTGGATTAAAGTGTAACTGTGCTGCACTAGCGCCTACCTTCGCCAACAAGCCATGAGAGCTCGTGATCGATATTAATGGTTCTCATGGTAGTGATAAACACTAGGGTCAATCTTTAGGACGCATTCTATTAACGTTATTAAGTGCAGTCTGTATGCAATCCAGACCGTTTGTATCGCCATTGTTATGTCATATTTGTCGATAGAAAGGCGGAGCTCTTATCGAGTGAGACTACCCAAGTGCATCGATGGAAGCACCTAGAAGAGAGTTTTGACATCCGATTTTAATGGGATGCTAATAAACTCCGCGTGCCCCATAGATACACCTGCCCAGCTACTAGAAAAAACTTTAGGGGATTATGGGTGCCCACTAAGCCGAGCAATTTGTGCTGATTCCAAGTAGGAAGGTGACCTAGCCGGTGAATGCAGCTTAACCGGACACACCCCGAGCCGGTCTGTAGGGGCGACATGGGGATTGAAGCTGGTAGAAGACGCTGTTGGCGGTCTTTTAAAACGACTACGTCCAAAACGTGCAGCATACACAAACTATACAAATTCTTACTCGATAGTGAACACATTTTATCTCCAGGCACAATTTACATGCATAGCCATCCACCCAAGAACTAACGGTCCCCACCAAAACTACCAAGTGTTAAAAGCTTCGTCGAACGCAAAAAGCCGCAGCTTTGGGTGCATCATCCACATGTTGTCCAGGCCCATACGGCCACCTGGTTTAACGCAGTAATCCCTCGCTGTCGTCATTTAAGGTGGTATGCCGACTTGGGGTTTGCATGCCAGACCTGATGAGATGTCTGTTCAGATGGTCATCAAGGATCGTCGGCCCGTTTTAGCTAGTTGCAAACCTCCATTGCCGTCGTGCCATTGAGCCGAACCAATCTGCGGTCTCGGCCGGGTTTATATCCAAACTACGCCAAATAGCCGCACATAGGAGAACTTTAAGGCGACGGCATCAGACAAGTGCACATTCTAGGGCCAAGAGCGAAGGAAACTAGAGTGCAGTATCACTAGAATGATTCCGCCTTTTTTGCGATTCGTGTAGCTTGCATGGCCGATTCCAACGGCGTTTTTCACTCACCTCGAAACCTCGAAGTGGCACAGAAATACAGCAAAAACTTAGACAAATAGAAACAACCTAGTCTGTCACTTATGTATCATGTACGTACTAAACATGAATCCATCCACAGCAGCATGACATATCTTGTCGAATCTCGAACCTCCTAGTATTGACCACAACGGCTAAGTAAATCCCCATGGTGCTTCAAAGTCCCGGACCTTCCCGTTCGGTGAAGGAACCGCCGCAGGGGCAGTCAACCCCAGGAAGGGAGATACACACTAGGAGCGATACCATGAAACACGAATCCAATATCCATTGTGAATATCCAGGAAGAGCCAAGTAGAATAGACAAACCTCAGCTGGAAAAAGTGACATTCCTTACTGAACCACTCGATATCACTCGATATATGGCGCTGATAAGTCAACCAGTCAGATCACGCGATTGCTATGAGCCATATTTCGTCTGCCCCTTGTTGACGGGCGGAATTCAGGGTCACAATCCCGCACAAACTGCTCGCCAACGAAAAAAGCTCCTTGGAGACCCACACCCTGGCCGTAGTATATATTATAAATAATATTGAGTAGATCCGGGTAGAGACGAAAATCCATCCTTCTATGTTTTTCAAGTGATCTACATATTTACATTGTATGAGATAGTCTTCATACTGCCTTTCAAATCTCTCAATTCATTGTTCCTTGCTGTAAACTTGACAAAAAGACATCTTTTTTGTCTCTCAGACTGTTTATCTGCCAACCGTACCTACAAAACATAAACAATCAACGGATAAGATTTCAAATACTCTGGTCCTCCTTCACCCATTTCATCATATCAGTTGTTACTTGCCATCAGTGAGATGAATGTAAGTTCTCTTCCCAGAAATTTTGGTTGTATATTGAATATGAGACGCAGACTCGAGTAACCACTATATTACACATATCAAATCTTCACTGCCCATCATGCGGCAGAAGGATTTCGGAAATACTATGGATCCTTTCGCCGGGTCCATTGAGTGTATCAGTATCAGTACCGAACCAGATTGTCACAGTCAGTCACAGTCCCAACTTACGGCCGATGGAAATTGTACGGGCGTTATTGGAGGCAGAGTATGAGGTGGATAACCTAGCTGTGGTGGATGGAACGCAACGCGTGGACCCCGACAGTATATTTAACGCAGGAGAGATCATCACAACGTTCACGGAGACAAGAGGATTGTTGGATGATGCAAGGAGGCTGGTGCAGAACTTTGTAAGGAACAGTTTGAGAGGGAGTGCGCACCGCCATCTGGACAACTGCGAGAAATGCCAGAGTGAGAACGCGGAGAAACCGGCAAACCCCAATTTCGATAGCCGGTTTGCGGAGAAGGAACCCCCATTCCCTACTTTCAGCGAAGTACAAACCGAAGAGACCAAGAATGATGGATTTCCAGTCTGGGAGAATACCTACGAACTTCTCATATCTATTGGAGGCATGACGTGCAGTGTTTGCACTGGAAAGGTGAAAGAAACGATTGAAGGGTTGGGCCCATGGATCAGAAACGTCAGTATAAACCTCATGAGCAATAGCGGATTGGTGACCTTCCAGACTTCGGGTGATGGAAAAGTGGAAATGCAGCAGATAATAGACGAGATTGAAAGTATAGGATATGAAGTTGCATTAGACCGACTTACGAATCTGGGAACCCAGAGTATTGGTGAAGAATCCAGCGGCCGGAGAAGTATTGCACTGAAAGTGAAGGGTATCACTAGTGAAGATTGCACCCAAAAGATCATACATGCTTTTGAAACCACCTTCCTCGGCGCTCTAGAAATCGAAACTGAGCCAACAGTGCGTTCTCCAATGCTACGCCTCACTTACACACCTAAGCCACCAGATATTACGATTCGAAGAATCATCGACGTCATAACAAGTATCAATCCTACCTTCGAGGTCTCCGTTTTCCACCCACCAACCATCGAACAGCGTTCGCAGGAAATTCAACAGAACGAACGAAACGCCTACTTTCGACGCCTAGCAGTTTGCGTAGTTTGTGCCATTCCGACTTTCCTCATTGGTGTTGTCTGGATGTCTCTGGTACCCGCTACAGATCACGTACGGAAGTACCTCGAGGCACCAACGTGGATTGGAAATGTCACAGGGTTTGAGTGGGCCTTATTGGTAATCTCTACACCCGTCATGTTCTACGCTGCCAATCCGTTTCATATAAGAGCTATTCGGGAAATTACGTCGCTGTGGCGTAGAGGTAGTCCCGTGCCGGTGCTGAGACGATTCTATCGCTTTGGATCAATGAATCTACTCATATCGCTTGGAGTGTCAATATCGTACTTCTCGAGCGTTGCGATGTTAGTTTTGGCAGCAAACAGGCGTCCTTATCATGGAAATATGAAGAAAGGTCATATGACAACTTACTTCGACTCTACAGTGTTTTTGACATTGTTTCTGTTGATGGGTGAGTCGAATTAATGCAATTCTGAATTCGTCAGATGTTGAGCGCTGAGTGCTAATACTAACGACAGGTCGCTTTCTCGAAGCGTACACCAAAGCAAAAACTGCGAATGGAGTTAGTCTGCTCGCCGGATTACGTCCAAAGGAAGCGGTATTGTTAGAGCCAATACTAAATGACACAACACAAACAGAGATCGAGGCATCGTCCCCGATACCAGAGATCTCCAAGATCAACCCAGAGTACTCCGACAATCGACCCGTCATATCCCGCCGAATTCCGGTTGACTTCCTCGAGGTTGGAGATATTGTCACCATTGCACAAGGCTCTTCTCCACCATCGGATGCAACTGTTACTTCCGGAGTTTCATCTTTCAATGAGTCTTCATTAACTGGTGAATCAAACCCCAACCCTAAATGCGTGGGGGACGAAGTATTCGCTGGGACTATCAACGTCGGGCAAGTCATCAACGCTCGGATTAAAAAGCTCACTGGTGAATCCATGATCGACCAGATAGTTAACGTCGTTCGGGAAGGGCAGAACCGACATGCACCAATTGAGAGAATCGCAGATCGGGTTACCGCCTTTTTCGTTCCGGCGATTTGCTTCCTTGCAAGCTGCACCTGGATTGTCTGGCTCGCGCTCGGAGTCTCCGGCTTCCTGCCCGTGGACTATCTGAACATCAATGAGGGAGGTTGGTACTTGTGGTCACTTAGTTTCGCAATCGCCGTATTTGTAGTAGCGTGTCCTTGCGGAATCGGCCTAGCTGCTCCTTGTGCAATTTATGTCGGCACCGGTCTTGCTACAAGCTACGCAATTCTGGCCAGAGGTGGAGGCGAAGCATTCCAGGAAGCATCAAGACTGGACTGCGTTATATTCGACAAAACCGGGACCCTTACGAAAGGCGTGGAGCCAATAATTACAGATGAAAAGATTATTTCGGGGGGAGAGTCTGCGCTCAGGGTTACATACCTTGTAGCTAGGCTTATTGAGGAAGGTTCTTCACATCCTTTGGCAAGGGCAATTGTAAACTTTTGTAACGGGAAATCAATAGCCGCTGGAAGGTGTGTCAGCACAATGGAAATAGCTGGAAAGGGATCTAAGGGATCGATTGAGATTGAGGGGATTGTTTATGACGCGATCATCGGCAATGAAAGATTTATGGATGAGCACAGCGTGGTAATGATCGAGATGGATGTAGAGCTTCTACGCTCCTGGAAACAGCAAGGAAAAAGCATTATCCTTCTAGCCATTAAATCGGATGCCTCCTCCACATTTGGCCCTACCTTCACTCTTGCCGCAATGTTCGCTACCACAGATCCTATCCGCGAAGAAGCGCCGTCTGTCATTAGCGGGCTCCAAGGGAATGGCATGGAAATTTGGATGATCACCGGTGACAATCCTATTACCGCATCTGCGGTCGCGAGGCAGGTCGGGATACCCGAAAACCGAGTGATTGCTGGACTTCTCCCAACGGAAAAGGCATAATCCGCTCCCTCACCCTGTATGTGTCGACGATCATTGCTAACTAGTTCTCATCCAGGCCGACAAAGTTCGGGAACTCCAGTTTCTGGCAACGCCTCGCACCAAGCTAACCTTCCCCTGGCATCGCACATCGAAAACTAAGCAACGTGCAATAGTAGCAATGGTGGGCGATGGAATCAACGATGCGCCAGCAATATCAATGGCAGATGTGGGAATTGCCATCGGCTCGGGGTCTGAAATCGCAATGCAGACCTCGAAGTTCATCTTAGTCTCCTCTGATCTCAGGAGCCTCATCACCTTGACAGAACTTTCAAAGGCGGTCGTGCGCCGCGTCAAATTCAATTTCGTGTGGGCGTGCGTCTTCAATGTCGTCGCCATCCCAATAGCAGCTGGAGTAGCGGTTCCTTTGACAACGCAGAGGGTTAGGTTGGAACCCATATGGGCAGCACTGGCCATGGCTTTATCGTATGTTTATAGAGGCAGGAGGTGATAGGAAACGCTGACAATTTGACATAGCTCGGTATCGGTAATTGGCAGCTCATTATTGCTGAAGTCAAATATCTGGGGTGTTGGGTTCCGCCCTCACCACAAGGGTTGATCATGTTCTATCTGTCGGACTAGTTATGCACAGTATGAGGCGTTTGGTGTTCATAATTTATTTCATGTTTCAATTTGTGAATAAGAGAAAGGGGTTGATTGTGAGTACTCAACAGTACATTGGAGTTTGGAATGGGCTTAAGGTACAAAAAGTTAAAAGTTTGTGTTCGAATCCACTTGACCGTTTTCACGGACAGAAAACAATTGGTTGGAAAGCTGCAAGGTGCATCTGTGCGCTCTAAGCGCTGATCCGAGCAATCTGCTTGGCTATGTTTTGTCCGTGAATCGCAGACGGTCAACGGGATGGGATCGTCGAGCAACTTGCAATCCATGAAATACTGCGAATCAGACCTGTGAATGACACGTTACGCACTTCCACAATGCTTGCTATACACTGCCCATGCACTTTGCGGATAGCAACCACGGCGACACCAAAGACACGTTCCATTCATTGCCGGCTCTCAATTATCAACAACACCACAACTATGCCACCACGCCATGCCTGTGCCCCCGCCCAGGATGACCAAGTCAAGGTTCTTTTGGAACTTGGTGTTGTGGCAAAAAATATTAGACCTTTGATAAAACCACCTATTAATTACCGGACTGTTGCCAAAATGAAGAAGAACTTTGCGGACTTCAGAGCTACGAAAGCACCACAACCTCTTACAATCTAGCGAACACCTAAAATAAGACCTGATATGGTAGAGGTAAAGTTTTCACACGTTTTTTTGCATAGTAGAGTCCATTGTAGGTAGATATGAGGAAAATCAATCTGTTAGCAACATCAAAATATAAACCTGTCTGATTTGACAGCAGCACAAAGTCTGGGAAGGTTGGTAGAGTTGATAGGCTTGCAGTAGTGTATAATGCTAGCACAGTGGTTATGTTAATAGGATTAACAACATGATATCAACTTGTTGGTAGTAGAGTATGAGCAAAAACAAGTTTTGATTGAATAAGCCTAGTAACCATTGCATGCACAGGTACTCCAAAACACATAATAAACTTTACTGAGAATATATCCATCTATATGATTATTACAACATTATTATAAATCATTCACAATTTACTTTCAAACAGTCTGACCTAGAGTAAAACTTTCAGTAAATACTTTATATAGCTTTCCTAATTGCAACTTTGAAGCCAAATACTATTTTCTTAAATGGCCATTTAATCTCTTTGGAGTTAAAATACCATTATCATCAATGAATGATTGTAATAATTATAATAAATGTTGATCTGTCACAATTAAATTTCTTTTATCCCTTTGCCGGTAACCGGGGTTGGGCCCACAGATGGGCCAGCTTTTCAAATACACATCACCCAACCACAATCCAGCCAAATGCCCCCAGAATAAATAGAAATACTCTACATATGGTGAAATTCATGAAAACAATTTTTTTTGGGTGTGAAACATAAAGCCTCATTGCAGTCCTCACACTTTATGCTGGTTTTCATGCCTTCTCCACTACCACCCTGACTTCTTCTCCACCTGCAAAGGAAACAATCTACTCTACTCTCCATCCAA